>Ga0307997_10000124_pt1 | contig 32603 bp, 17 predicted proteins | sample Davwhametageno36_FD_203165 | JGI IMG/M metagenome (GOLD analysis project Ga0307997, IMG submission 203165) | Marine microbial communities from Davis Island wharf, Antarctic Ocean - #36 | ecosystem: Environmental > Aquatic > Marine > Unclassified | place: Antarctic Ocean: Davis Island wharf... | reverse complement strand
TATTAATTTAACACTTACATACATCCATGTCGTATGAAAAAAAAAACACAACATGTAATAACAAAAAAAGACAAGAAAACACTATGAGAAAAATATTAATTTAACACTTACATACATCCAGGGGGTTGTCAACATGTTGGTGTAGGTAGACATTTGATTTAGATTAGGATATGCTTTCAAGTTAAAATAGAATAAGCAACAATAAAATAGAATAAGCAACAAAAGAATTTTGTACAATGCTTTTAATTTAAATAATTTTAATTAAAAATCTCGACTCTTCTAATCTAAAGGAACACACAAAAACACAGTATTTATACCACATTGGACATATCAGACATGACCACCAATCGAAACAAATTTTTATTACAGCAAGCAACATTGTCCAACGCAGATCGTACAATCTGCCAGCCCATCAACTGGGAGCTCATCTTAGCCAAAACAGCACCAAAATGGACGCCGCGGAGCGTGCGCTCATATCTGACCACCGTGTGCGAACTACTGAATGGGCATTTCGCCTATATCATGTCTGGCAGAGACATTGGGAAAATTGAAGTCACGCGTTTGAATCGAATCCCTAATGAACCACCCATCAAAGTAAATCTAACCTACTATCGTATGCAACAAATGTTTCCTCAAAAAATTTCGCTGCGCTGGATAGAGCAAGACAAGCCAATGAAAATACATATGTCTGCATTTGAAATGTGGTCCAAAAGTCGAAATCGACGAGAGATCCAACCTGTTGCTTCCATGCCAGATCAACCACCAGAAATCGCTCTCGAATGGTTGAAAGAAATTCTCTCCACAGCACGAACAGACGCGTGCGCTATTGAATTCGGCCGCTCAAACGCGCGCAGAAATATCTATGAGTCCTGGCATGAATTCGTTGGTTCTCCAGCGGCGGACGATTGGTCACCCAAGAGAATCTCCGAGCAAATCTATCAACTATTGGGCAATCGACCAAGAAAAGGGGTTCGTGAGCGAATCAAGGGAATCTCTGTCATGCATATTCCAACAGAAGAAGAATGCTGGGACCTGCTTGCAAATCGTCCGAACCTGCACTTGCGATTCTAAGAGTACTTAATGATAAAATATGAATTTACTTTATTGATTTATTATTATAGAGAGTTATCATCAACTCTCGTTTCAATTTGGATACTCGCACTATTTCCAGCAGAGTCAGAGACGATAGTTCCATCCTACTCACATGATCAAACTCAATTCGCGCCTGCACAATTTCTGACGGCCATGCTTGTAACATAGGACGCAAATGTGGCACATCGGCCGTACTCTCTTCAAACGACATCACCAGACACCGAGCTTCTATTATTTTCACCTGATTCGAATCCATTTTTTATGGGCAGTACCTGGCTTCTTATATACTGCTCTTTGACCAACGGGACTATTTAAGCAGCTCCACCTTGAATCACAAACAATGACGAGTACAATAGCTCATCAACTCTTCGACGCCTTAGGACTAACCACAGACTGGACCAGTTTAGACGTCATTGACAAAGGGTGTTCCTTCATCTTGGCAAATGAACCACTACTCCATGAAAAATTGAACAAAAGAATTGTTGGAGATTTATCCCTCCTTCGATCAGAAACACCAATGGTTCGCAGGAAATCTCTACTGGCCTTCGCCAGACGCGTGGCTGCCTCACAGCAAGCAGCCATCATCAGAAAACGCAAGCAAATCCGTACAGGGAAGAAGACTGTCTCTCAGTACTCTTATCGTCTCATTACTGCATAATATAAAAAACTTATTTGTATATATATTTCTTAAGTAAGATTAACGACCCTGCAGAATGGCGTAAACAGGTCGTCCATCATCAGAGGTTGATTGTTTTCTCAATGTTTCGATAATCTTCCGCTGGAGATCATCTGTCATTCTTCCTTCGCGATGGTCAAGAATTTTTAATGCTTCAATAGCGGTCTCATTACCTTGTTGAGCAGCCTTCGTCCACCACTCACGCGCTGATGCGTTCGATTGCACAACACCTTCACCCTCTGCATAGTAAAACCCCATTTTGAATTGCGCTCCCGCATGATTTTGCAGAGCCGCAAGTTCAAAGCAGGCTTTGGCTCTCTCGTTACTTTTTTTCACACCATTTCCTGCTTCATACATGATGGCAAGATTGAACTGAGCAGTACGATTACCCTGATCCGCAGCAGCTTGAAACAAACCTGCTGCGCGTTTGTAGTTCTGCGGCAGCTTGGGATGTCCAAGTAGATACTTTTGAGCCAGAAAAACCTGAGCCCACGATTCCCCTTGCTCGACCCATCGCTGTACCTGCTCAATCTCTTCATGAGACCCCTCATCGGGATATCTGGTACGACAATGTGGACAATTTCCCTTTTGTTTGGCGCTCAAGATGCTCAGATATATCTCTTCCTGACACGTAGCATGAATTCCATTCGCACAGCACGCATTGCGTGAGAAATTATGAGAGTACTGGTATAATTCCTCGTTACAAACAGGACACAACTTATCCAAAACATCTGTTGGAGATTGCACAACCACTCTCACATCGTCCTCCAAGTTCATTAAATTGAAGTCTTTTGTCGTGGTGCTGCCAGTGGTGATGTTTCTGGTCGTGACTCTGGCGCTGGTCGTTGTAACAAAAAATTTGTAAGAAAAGCCTGACATATTGGTTCTTTGTTCTTCTTAGTGTTGCCCAGGAAATTTCTGCATCTTTTCGGCAAAAAGAAATTCTCACCGACATCACACAGAGGACACTCTCAGCAGTCACAAACGTAGAAGAATTGAAATACTAAACATGTAAAAATAAATATAAGTATGATTAATATTATTACATCTGGTAAACATTTAACCAATCTCCCAAAAAATTGTCCCATCATCGTTTTTGAAACCAATAGAACCCACACGGAGAGTATCAGCAGTGAACACTCCTGGATATGTCTTCATTAAAAAATGCACTCGATGGTTTGCACGTCCTCTGACATTGACATCCTTAAATGTGTTGTAATACACCTCCTTATGTTCAATGTCAAAATCGAGTGCATCAATAATTTCTTGTTTCAAGGCAGATTCAAGCTTATGTTTGAACGGTTTCCGCACCCAGTCATCGTACCAGACATCACCATCGGGTAATGAATCAATACCTGTCACTGATGCAAGACCATAAATAACACTGTCGATTTCATGCCAAAAATGAGCGTCAACACCTGGACGTTTCATTCCTCTCAAAGGTCCTTGTTGGTACCTTAAGACCTGATCCATGGTTTTGTGTTGGTGATTCGCACGGATCACCATACTGACGGTAGTTGGGTCTGTTCCATCAGGATTGACGACTGGACCTACTGAACACGTTGCGCGGTGTCCAATCTTCCAGTGCTCCTTTTGACATTGTTTACAACAATATGCAACAGCAAAGCAGGGACATTTCTTTAGAGAACCTGTGCTCGCACAATTGCCACAGGATTTTAAATCAGGGTTCAAATAGATTGGCATGATGGAGAATTTCCTGACACAGCCTTGTTGTTCTGATGCAGCGTTGTTGCTCTGCGGCTGTTTCTGTGACTGTTCAATGAAGGAAAGGGACTCGGTTGATGAAGGAACAAGACTGGCCATCTTTTTTAAGTTGAAGTTTGCTGGAGTGTTGAACAAAGTTGGGGAAATTTCTGTGTATTTTCAGTTTGACGTGCAGATACTATTATATAAATATAGACACTTCATTATATTGTATACCTAACGTCAATTCAACCACGTTTTGATGTACTCGGAACCATAGTTGAGCGTCATCTCGGTATTTTTTGGAATATCAAACTTGGCTCTGATAATCCCGCTCTCTCCATCGACTTCACAATTTGGATTTGTTGCATGATTCATAAAGTGCCCGTAAAAGCAATGGCTGTTTGGAACAACCCAGATATCACCACTCCTGTCTTTGAATTGAAAGACATAACCCTTGGTCTTTGTCGCCGACTGCCATTGTAGTGACTTGCCATGATTGCGTGTTGTTTGACCACAATACTTGGTAATTATTGACCCCGACTCAAAATTACGAGCTGCAAATAGACCTGAGCCTGCATTCAGAATCTCACTGGCTCGGCGGTGCAGCCACAAACGCCACACACCATCGTCATCCTTCAGCCAAACGTCTCTGTCGTCTGGATTTGGTGCTTTGGGGAATTGACCACCATCCACCACTACTGGTGCTGCTTGAGCATGTTGCAGGTGAGTTCTGAGCTTACCCGCTGCAAATCTGCGTGTCTTGGTCAACCATATCATTGTTGGATTTGAGGAGCATTGTCGCACAGACTGGCGGCCGTTCAAGACTGGACGTCTAGCCTTTTTCCTGTCTTTTTGCTTCTTTAATAGCTTTTCCGCGCGTCGACGCGTGACAGCGTTGGTAGACAACGCTTGTGTCAATAAGTTCTTTTGGTATCTTTTTTGGCGTTCTGCTGAAGTCATCGGGACTTTCTTTTGGCTTCTGGTTTTTGTCATTGTGGTACACAGGCGTTGTAACTGGTGCTGCGGAGTGCTGGTGGAGTACTGTGGATGTGCTGCAAGCGTGTTAGGACAATGGAAGGCTGTCGTAGGGCTTTGGTGTATTGGTGTGTTGGAAAAAAATCAGGCTTTCTTTTTTTTGGAAATCGTGTGGTATAGTAAGTCTCCGTAAGTCTCCGTAAGTCGTGTTGCTGGCTATTTTTACCACACTGAAATTGCCTGTAAGGAAAATTCTGCATTTTTTCGTCGTCCTACTATATAAATACAACTCAATAAATATAATAATGTCAACAATCCAATCGCCAAATAATTACCATGGGATATTAGGTCGAAGAATCGCAAAAAACTTACAATCAGAAGTATTGTCAGACGAAGGTGAATTTGCGTGTGACTCGGACGAAGAGAGTTTAAAACAAGAAACGAATGAATTGTACATAGATGTTGTACAACTGCTTGATCAACTGAGAAATAAAATCCAAGCATTACAACTGAGTACTGAAAAATGTAATTAACCACAGTACAGATATCTACCTCCGTCCATATCTACTTCCGTCCATATCTTCAACAGCATACTGTGCAACATCTTTCCAAAATCGCAACCGTGGTCCGTACATTCCTGTTGAGTGGTACGGGATATTTTCCAATTGAGTTTTGGTGACACCATTGCAAATCGCAGTCCCGACACTAACCATGAAACATTCTGATGAATGTGGATTATAGCGACACGAACCGCAAACTCTCCAACCCATCACATTGGCCATAGTATGAATTCCACATCCAACACACTTGCTCTCCATATGTGAGACAGCTGCTGAGCGCCACGTCAATTTAAATTTATTATTACGCTTCCGTCTGTTCACATCCAACTTTCGACAGAGTTCATGCCAGGATAAACTTGTGAATTTTTGTCCAAACACTACAAGAAATGAATACACTCGAACCAACGATCGCCATTTGTTAAGTCTTGTCTTCTTGGCGAGCGCATTTTGCAACCACTGCCGTGATATTAATACGGTGCGTTCCTTCCACGGTAAATATGACTGAATTGTATGCACGACATCCATCGGTAATGTCCTCATTCTTCTTTAGAAGTTTTGTCCTGACTATATACTAGCCAGCAACGAAATCCTTCGGAACGACTACACGAATGGGGATATAGACGTTCACTGTACCATCCCACATATTGTCCCGTACTTCGTAAAATTGCTCCAAGCGTTCAAATTGGATTCGAATCTTATCGTACTGTTTCCAAACACGCTTACGTAAGTTCTTTTGTGTTGGCTCTGCATCGATTTTCATACCTACCAGGGGTGGTAATTGTCTCGTCTTTTGAACAGGTAAATCTTTTGTGTCACCTCTCATGATCCATCCCTGTTTTTTTGACACTACTTCGACACCATCAACAAAAATCGTGACACGATGTTGAGAAGGCATCGCTTGTTGGCGTGCCGACACACGGCACAATGACGATGGACGTCCATCGGCATTAAACTTGTACGTTAAATATAACTCATTGCGCATGTCATAGAAATCCAGAGAAATCATTTTCCACAGACCTCCGATGCTTTTATACAGTAATTTATGTTTCCAAATTTGAAAAAACAAATCCAGGGAATCCAGTGAATCCAGTGAATCCAGTGAATCCAGTGTCGAGTCAACTCGTACTAACAACCAACTTGATTCTTGTAATATTGATTTACAATACAGTTGCTACATATAAATCACCATAGTTGTTGTTTACAAAATCTAACGAATCCAGTGAATCCAGTGAATCCAGTGAATCCAATGAATCCAGTGACTTGTTGAGCCGAACTGCTGCTAACAACAACAATTATAACAACAAACAATAAAAAAAAATAATAGGTGTGATTCACTGGATTCACTGGATTCCCTGTATTTGTTTTTTCAAACAATGGAGAAATATATGGACGGGACTGTTTGTCCGAATCAAGGCAAGAGATATTCCCTGGATTCCCTGGATTCACTGGATTCCCTATATTTGTTTTTTCAAACAATGGAGAAATATATGGACGGGACTGTTTGTCCGAATCAAGGCAAGAGATATTCACTGGATTCCCTGGATTCACTGGATTCCCTGTATTTGTTTTTTTCAAACAATGGAGAAATATATGGACGGGACTGTTTGTCCGAATCAAGGCAAGAGATATTCACTGGATTCACTGGATTCACTGGATTCACTGGATTCACTGGATTTGTTTTTTCAAACAATGGAGAAATATATGGACGGGACTATTTGTCCGAATCAAGGCAAGAGATATACACTGGATTTGATGTGAATTGGAAAAAAGATTTATTTGGTATTTGTATTATTTTTTTTTTAAATATTTAGATGACACACTGGTCACCAACAATGATGCGAAACATCTTGATGGCTTCTTCTTTAGTAACCATGTCCTCATATGCATGCTGATGTCTGTCAACCTTGGCCTTTCTACTATTGTTAAAACATGTCATACCACAACCATACTCGGGCGTGGTCTTGCGCAGGTTGGACCAGAAGGCAGTGGATTGAGATGATGCTTTACCATTTCCACGACAGGATTGTACATACGCATCGTAAAAGTTTCCTTTGTGTACTTTGATGCCCCCAGTGCGATGCCATTGGAATTTGTCTGGTGCTTCTTGCACAGCGGTTTCTTCAAAAATGGAGTCAACAAACGTCCAACGTGTATGATATTTTATCTCTTCCGTACCCTTAACGTTTGATCGAGTGTGGCCCATTTGTTCTTGAACAAGACCACATTCTTTAAGAGTAACATCACCACGGAGCACACCCAACATGAATGATTGAATATCTGTCAGACTCTGCTCCATCTGACCAACACCAGCCTCGGTTTCTGGGTAATTGTGTGGATTGAAGCTGCTAATGTCACGGTCTAACAACCATCGCAACAGGCAAGCCGGGTCGACTGCAAGCAATTTGTCAATGTGAGCTTTGTACTCAGGAGTTTTTCTGATATTAGACCACTTGGGATCAAGTTCGACACAAAAGTAGCGACGCTCACCAGGTGTGTTGGGAATGACCCATGGGTGGTTCGACATATAAATCCAGTTGTGATACGATACAACATTGGCCTGCGTGTCGATTCCTTTCATAGTTGCAGCAAACAGGTCGTCAGTAATCAAACCACGCATTGTACCCTGTTGAGATTTGTTACCACCATATGAAGCCTCGTTCATAACAACCAGGGTCGTGTCCAGAAGAACTGAGTTGAAATTGCCAGCAGCATGGTCTCCCTGTGTGAGTTCGACTGCATGTGGACCAACAAGTTTGACAATGGGTGCTACAGTGACTCCTTTAGTTGCACCTTTTTCTCCCAGCACCACCATGGCAACACGTGTTTTCTCCCAGGGTTTTTGAATCAGATGGGCAAACCAATCAAAAATGTAGTCGTATTTTTCCTTGTTGTTTTTTGCCCACGTTTCTTTGATATTATCAATCCATGGCTGAATGTTCTCCTTAATATCCTCCTCCGATTTTGCGGACGGTGCCACTGTAAAACCTTCGTAGTTGTTGAGTTCATCAATTCCTGCACTTCCCAAGATATTTGGTGGTCTGGGATTGAAGACTTCGCGATTGAAGTACAGTGCACCTTCGAAGTGGTTGTACCAGTAGTCCAGTAAGTGGACTGTATGAGTCTCCTCCTGTTCGTCTCCTGCTTTTACTCCCTCTTTTTCTGGCCCTTTGTACTTGAACGTGTGCGTAAGCTCTTGCATGTACATATATTTCGTTGCATTGAAGTTACGGTGCATATTTTCCACTGTATCAACAACAGTGCCATCAATCACGCGACGTTCTCCCAGTCGTTTCTCAATCACAACACCTGATTTTCCAAATTGTCCCTTTGCAAAGTGGCGGTTCATCTCCAAACACAATCCCTTCAATGCTCGATACATGGCTGCTTTGGATGCGTAAGTCTTCTTTGATGCTCGTGATGCCATGTCAAAGATATCTTTGATACTGATAACATCTATTGGCCCTGCTTGCGACGAGTTAAAGTTGCTACGCCATTCTGGTTCGATGTCATCAAAGCCAACTGGCATAACAAAGTCTTTGGATTTGACTTTTAGAAGAGGCCATGTCTTTTCGATCTTCTCATTGATTTCATTGAGAGCTGATGACAAATCTTCTGTCTGGTCGTCGACAATGTGACAGCCGTCATGGATGCGATTGTCAACTATGTACCCACGCTCTTCGAGCATTTTGATGACAACATTGAGCGACTCGTACTCCCAGGTACACAACAAGCGATTGAAAAAGCAACCCTCGTGGTCATCAGGATCATGTACCTCTGAGTATTTTTTGTGATGAGGTTCGCTTAAAATCTGCTTCCTCCAAACTGCAACTTCGTTGGAGAGTTTGTTTGCAAATGCTTCAATCTCTGGGTCTGCCGTAAGCGCAGCACGAACAATCACGTCACCATCTTTTTGTTCACGTAACCAACATGAGTAAAATGTCTTTGGGTTTTTCCGATTGAGCACTGATAGAAACAATGATTTGGCATCGTCACGACTGACATCGTGTGCAAGCCTGACTTTTAGAAGATAATCATCTCTGTTTATATGGTAGTCTTTAAGCACAGGCATGTCGTACAGACTGGCCAATAGTGCTGGGTGCGCATCCACTTCATCAATATCTTTTTTAATCCTGCCAAACATTGCAGCTCGGATTGCGCGCGGCATTCCTTGTGAATTGAAACCACTGGCATGCTCACGGCCAAATGGTGTACCGTCATCAAACAAGGCTCGATGATAGGATGTGGTGAGGTAGTCTCGTCCCTCTCTTCTCAGAATCTCCAGTTTGGTCAGTACACGTTGTGTTCTTTCTTCGGGGGAGGATTGTGCATCTTCTTTGGACATGTTCGAACCATTGCCAGAGACGTCAACAGTGCCATTGCGAATAAGTGCAATAATTTTACATAGACCTTCACGGTCAAACTTTTCAGTCAACTTCAAAGTGGTTGTTTTGCCAATGTTTTTAATTTTTTCCGTCTTTTGTTTTTTGGTTTGTGGAGGCATGTTGTTATCCATCTGTAAGCTTTTATACTCTATATTGATAATTTATTTGACGAATCACATATTCCTTACTTTTTTGTGATTTTTTAAGCCTTTTTTTTTTCCTTTGAAAAATTGCCAGAGAATTTTCCATCCAAAAAGTATTCCCCAACAACTAAGAAAATGAAGCGCTCAAACCCCGACCTGGTGTCGCCGCCCCTCAAGACCCCGCGAATGTCCGAAACAACTGAGGACACCAAATCGGCGTCCTCGTCTAGTGAAGAGGTCGCAGACTGGTGCGGCGGTGGACTCCCATCATTGAATGCTGTATTGCCCAGAGTCTCGTTGGATTTTAATCTCAAAGCCAAGCCAAAGAAGATTGAAGATATACGTACCGACCAGAACATGGTTTTACGAGGGTGTGAGCAAACTCTTGAGCGCTGGGCATGTATTTTAAATCAGTACCAAGCTCAGTGTGCAGCACGTACGGATTGGACACTGGATGACAAGCCGCCTGCTCCTCCAACACTGATTTGTAATGCCAATATAAAGTGGCGAGTACAAATTTGTCACGATGAAAAACAGCCAGTCGATCAAAAGGCTGGATGGAATGTAGCCAAGCACTTTTGTGCTATCTGCCCGTTATGTGACTATTCGATTGCGATGGTTGGGAATCCGACAAGCGATTTATATGACCATACATTTACCTGCATGGCAGTACGCATGGAATATGTTGAAGAGATTGATTTGAGTGTCTAAGCCTGGTATAAGCCTTTGTAGGGACAAGCTACTGTCGGTAATTAGATAATTAGAATTTCGCCACAACAAAAAATAATTCAGAAAAGAGTACAGGAGAAATAAATCTGGGGTGGAGAATTGAAAATACTTTGTTTCTTCGATATTCTAATTATCTAATTACGAGGACAGGGGTCTTGTATTCCCATTGTTTTCATTAGACAGACCTAAAAATTCAGGTGAAACAATTCAGGCAATGGTGGAATTTCACGACTTATAAGCCTTTGTAGGGACAAGCTACTGTCGGTAATTAGATAATTAGAATTTCGCCACAACAAAAAATAATTCAGAAAAGAGTACAGGAGAAATAAATTCTTGTACAAAAGGGAGAAATAAATCCGGGGGTGGAGAATTGAAAATACTTTGTTTCTTCAATATTCTAATTATCTAATTACAGGTCTCATTACATAGACGGACCGAAAACCATCCCAAATGTTGTAGGCAGTGGTGGAACTTCACGACTAACAGCCATGGGCAGAGTTCCACCTACTGTTGGCATGTTCGGCAGAAGGTCTTGCCCACAGAACTGATGCGAGGTGGTAATATCAGGATACAACGAGTACACCATGTTTTTGAATTGGTTCATATCATCAAAGTCAAATGTCTTCGTAAAATTTGCTGGTAAAAACGTGCATACAATGTCTACGGAATCGTCCAGCAAAAACGTCAGTGCGTTTGCCAGGATTCTTGGTCCTGTTGGCGAATTCAGATTTACAATTAATTCCGACGTGTTATAGACCATTTGTACTTGATTTCCTGTAACTTTTGGAATAAAAACACGTCGAAATTCACGTGGAAATATTGTGAGTAAATCTGTGCCATCATCTCGGAACACGATACGATTGTCCATCGTTTTTTGGTTGGTCAGGTGTAGCCTTTATAGTGTGTCTTGTAAACGGTGGCAGGTGGATTTTTACTGGGCTTGTTGATTATTGTGGCTTCTTGCCCATAATTCGTCGAAAGCCAGTTTGCATTGTTGAGGAACACATGCATTCCCAAGCATCTTGAGTCTATGCGAGTTTGGAATGTTGGATATCATGAGCCGTGTCGCGCCTGGCTCTTCGACAAACGTATGTTTCAATGTTTTCAGCGGCTTTGAGTAGTCCGACCATCCTCTTGGAAATCCCATCATTTTATCGGCCCAATCTGCCGATGGTCTCGCATGATCCAGCCATCGTTCTCCTTCGTTGGTCGACTTTTCGAATCGCAACTGTGTGCACAAGTCGTGCGAGCAGCGCTTTGTCAAGCCTAATGCGGGAAACGAGCCACCAGAACAGCGTGGCGTCGCCCATCTCTTTCGTTTGAGTGTTTTTTTGACCATCTGGGTCGATGTACAGGGTCTCGGCCCTTCCATCGGGATTAGCTCAAGCTCGATTGGCACTGGGTTACCTGTGATATTGGCCGTTTGCGTGTACTGGCCGTCGACGAGCTGGCCACATTCGTACATCTCGTGTCCTGGGAGATGCAAGTCCACAGTATCAACAGCATCGCGTTTCAACGTACACAACATAAACCATCGCAGTCGTCGGTGACTTGCTCCCGCCATTTCAGCCGAGACCATGCCCCATTCGCAGTCGTAGCCGATAGCACACACCGTTTCAAGTACGACCTTCCACGATTCTGGCAGGAAGCGTAAGTTATTGACGTTCTCGAAGAACACGTACTTGGGACGGTCCTGTCGTGCGAGACGTGCCATTTCAAAAAACAGGGCGGACTCTTTGCCTTGGACGACTCCAGCTTTTAAACCTGCCGAGGACAAATTTTGACAGGGGAATCCGCCGAATAACAGTTGGCAACCAGTGGGCAAAGACTTGAGTGTACGAACGTCGTCGTGAATGGGTGCTTTGGGGAGCGAACCGTCCTGCATCCGCGCCCGTAGAACGCGGTTACAACGTCTGTCGATTTCACAATATAGCAAAGGTTGGCCCAAGGAAATACCTCCGATGCCAGAAAATATAGAGCACGAAAACAGCGAGTCTGACATTGATATGTTGGCGGGGTATCGCTTAAATACCATGGAAATACTGTTATGAGATGTAGCTTCGAAGGTAGCTGAGATGTAGCTGGGAGTAGTTAAAGTTATTTTTAAAATATTTATTGATATGTACTTGCGGCGTGCGTAATGTGTGTATTGTGACGTATTTACTTGCGTGACAGCTCCTTGTTTTTTACAAATTCCACCCACTCTTTCCCGTTGCAATCTTCTCCACCAACTTTTGTTTCGACAGTGGCTGGGTTGAAACGAAGTCCAGTCACCTTTTGCTGGTTACCTGCGCGTCCGTCACCAGCATTTGTCACCGGATGGCCAGATACACCCAACATTCTTGGGAAGTCATGTGTCGGACCTGCTGGACGAGCGTTCACATCACTACAGAAAGCAGCATAACTTGCATATGCCTGTTTCTTGCGAAGGTCGTCCACATGTTGTTCACCACCTACTTCTAGGCAACATTCTTTCATCCACAGTACAAAGTGATGTTCGTACGGCACTGCCACCTTTTTCTTCCGACCACTTCTAAGCAGGTGCGCTCGCCTTTCAGCATCTTTGAACAGATGTTTAGTGGCATGATAGACCTCGGAATCTTTTGGTGTTGTGCCTGCCTGCTCTCGATGATATGGATGTTCATCTGTAATAAATTTTGGATTCTTCAGTACATCTGCTCTGGCTTCACAAAGCAACGTAAACAGTGCATTCAAATACCGAGGCTGATTCATTTTCACCTTGAATTCAGCATCTATGGCAAACTGGCGGACAAATGGAACGACTGAGAGACGCTGATACACTGCATTGTCTTTATAATCGAAAAGAGGAAGAAAATTTGTCAGTAAAATCAATGTCCCGTGAAATTTTTGAGCTCGTGCATCTGATTGGCTCTGGTAATTAGCTCGAACGCGGTGTGTAGCACCTGCAATCCTTTTGAGGTCACCAGAGTTGATGACTTGGCCTCCATTCAATTCCTCCATGTATGCTAATCGTTTCTCGAGCAAATCTTTAAGTTCCGTCCTCCCTGTGTCGTTTCCAAATACAATTCCACCCGAAACACTATCACCAAAATCACCGAGGATTGTGGAAACTAGCTCAAGTAATAAAGTTTTACCGCATCCTGTGTTGCCTTCAAAAATAAACATATGGTGACACTCCTGGCGAGTTAAACACATTGATAACACACGTAGTAAGTATACAGGCTTTTGTGGGTCACCAGGAGTACCGTCACTGTTCTGGCATAAGCTTTCCAAGTAGAGTAAAATTTCTTTTCGATAGGGTGTATCAGGCAGATAATCCACCGAGATTTCTTTGCTCCAGTTGTCCTTCTGTGTACGCATGATGACTTCCACACCATCAGCCGAAATGATAACTTTTTTGCCGCCAGAAATTGGTAACTCCATCGATCCCCAGCGTTCTTGGTCTTGCATCGGCTCTGTGTTGGACATTTCACGCAGACCTTTCAAACCTTTCAAACAATTAATGTAATCTCCAGGATGGTTACATATGTTTTTATTTAACTTCTGGACTTTTTCTTTCAAGTTTTCGTCCTCCAAAGCATCTCCGTATTTTGAAATCATGGTACTGACTGCGTCAACAAACCAGTATTGAAATTGGACCGTGTTTTTGGACATCCAAAGTTTTGAAACAGAGTCCCAGACATACCACTGGTTCCTGACAAATTTTGTGTTACTAAAAATCTCCGAGTCCTGCCAATCTGCTGGAGCAAAAGGGAAAATCCCACCGAGATCATTGCATAATCGTTTTTCAACAATATCCTTTTTTGACTGATTTTTATCAGCAGTCAACTTCGTGCACCACGCTTCTGCTTGTTGCAGAGTGATGTTTACAACACTCGGTTCTTCAGCTGTCTTTGTTTCTCCACGGCATTGACTCCCACCAAACAAATCTTTAAGTTCTTGGGACCTGATTTCTCCTGAATCTGCCACCTCTTCCACAACAGGAGAAGAACCAAGACTGTAGATCGTGTTGAATTCACGACCACCATCTACAGGTGGTGGTGAGCGAACACAGATGCGTTCAAGAGATACTTCAATAATTTGTCCAGGAGTTTGAGCTGTCTGTCGACCTTCAAAGAATATGTCACCTTCCTCCACAGTGTCACCAAAAGAGAAACTGGACCTGTTTCTTGTCCGGTTACGCCTCGGAGGTGATCCAGCTTGGAGTGTACCACCTAGTGCCTCCAATCTTTCAGCCATTTCCTGGAAATCATCGTCCTGCACATTTGGGTTTTCATGCGTCTCGAACACCAGATTTGCGAACCAGTCATCCTGCACTCCATCGTCTCCATGCTTTGTCGAACCTCCATCGTCGTCATCACTGGAATCACTGGAATCACCAACTCCATCGTCGTCATCACTTCCAGCAACCCATTCATCATCTCCAAAATTACTCCCGTCATTTTCAGCATCATTGACAAGAGGGGGAACTGCTGATAAATCTGCTGTGTCCAGTCCATGTTCTGTTGAACCGACCAGCCATTTGGAAACATCTGGAAGATTGAGACCTTTGCAGAACCAACATAAATTTTGACTACAAGAGTTGTCACTCGGCGTGCCGTCCTCATTCTCAAACCTATAACGACCTTTAATTGTAATAACTTTAATCTCGTTGGCAATGAGGAAATCACCAGTGCTATTGGCAGTTGTAGAAGCTGGTAGCAGGAGCATGAATGGAAGACCAATTCGTACCAAATATTTGAGTACCTCACTCCTATTGCTAAACGGAGGATTCGAAATGACCAGCTGCGCACGTCCCGCAAATGGAGGAACAACATCTCCATCTAAGTCAATCCACCGGTCTTCATGGATGACTTCTGTTTCAAACACTTCTGACATGTACTCTATCCCGCTGAAGAAAAATGGGTCCCATACTACCAGCTTCTTTCCATCCATGAGACACTTAAACAGTGGTTCAATGGCCTCGTACACATGTTTTGGAGTGCCCCAGGAGTCCTTCGTGTCGTTTCGACTGTTGGCAGAGCCCAATGGTGGGTCGTCACTGGACTCCTCATCTGGCTCTTGGATATCCTCGACATTTTCAATCGGCTCAACACTCATTGATTGAAATTTCATTTTATACAAATAAATCACTTCTTGTTGACCAATGCTTTCTTGCCGAACTGTATCCTTCGACATTGAATAATCCAAGGTGTTGAATCTTTGTTTTAGTAGATTGGTGTCAATGTTTGATTTAATCCAATGCCAACTTTTCGTTGTCAACTTCTGTAACTCTTGTTCCACAATTTCGCCGCAATTTGAACCGTACGCTTTCATCACAAAGTCCGCATCGAGCGGTGGAGTGGGTTGATTGTTTGCATCTTTGGAACCGTGTTCCAAAAACGTAAAATCCAAATGAGTTTTGTCGTAGATTACTTTCTGTCGTTGTGGACTGGCTCTTATCCATACTTGAAAACAACACTTTGCTGACATTTTGGGCTCGAAGCAACATGGATACAAGCGTAAATCTTCGCTGTGAACGAGTTTAAAATCTAAACTCAATTGGTTTTGGATGCTCACGCGTTTAAACGTGCGTGGAATTATAAACGCAATACAGTCGGCAAACGTCGCACTCTTATTGAAGAATTTAACGGCGACCGAAGAATTTCGACCAAATGGTGGGTTTCCGAGCACCAAATATTTTTTGTTTTGTTCGGGATTGAAATTGAAATAGTCCATTTGCTCAATACCCGGACATTTTGGTTCCACATCGATTCCTCTTCTTTTGGAAGGCGGCAACAATTTGAAAAAAGACCCTGTACCAGCGCTTGGTTCTAAAATCACATCAAACTCACTAACTTTTACTTTTGTTTGGAGTTGAGCGTAATATTTGGCAGCAATATCTTCCTTGGTATAAAATTGGTCTAACAAAGTAGTAAATGACTCTTGGTATAAACGACCTTCTAAGAATAATCCATGATATAAAATATCTGAATATCCTTTGTACAAATGACCAAACGGACGCAGCAGTTCAACCTCCGACTGTGGTCCATAGTGAGTTGTACCACCTGCATATTGGTCCGTATCTGCTAACAATAAAGCACGTGCCTTTTCCTTTGCATCCGAATCACTGCCGACTGCTGCTTGAAGTCTCGCCAGCCTCTCCTTCGATCGCTTGCATTTTTCACAGTCGCTTGTATTATGGGTAGAGTCAGACCCAAGGCTGTGGATTGCAATGGACAGTCGTGCCTCGCTACCAGATGGCACGTAATGTGGAAAACCATCAACCCACTGCACAATGTATGGACCTACCTTCTCTGGTCGCACTGCATGCCACTCCAGTGCTTCTCCAGTACACTTTTGGACAAGCTCTTGGTCATCGACAAGCAACGAGGAAAACCAATTCCAATCCTCAGGTGTAGCACTCGACTCCTCAGCACCAGAAGCCAACCATGCGTAGATACGAATCGCAAGTGGACGAATCGTATCCCATCCAGACGAGCTGCCCACTTTCCACTCCACAGCTGCGTTTCCTCTTTTCCACAGTTTTTCGTCACAAGATGGTGCTTGTGAATGATGTGTACTGGGTTTGAAAAGTGATAACAATGTGAAATATCTTGGCACATCCAGTGGGCCTAACACATGAGTTGGTGACGAATTCTCGAAGCCACCTTTCATGTGGAGCAGAGACTGGAAACCCCATTGGTTCGTCCATTCTTTCATGGTCTCAACTTCACGACAGCGGTGCATCATGTCCTTCATAGAACCATCCACATGTGGATGCAATTCTGTCGAACCTGGGGGACGAAAAATAATGCCAGGGGCTGGACCACACAAATCACTGAGAACTTCGAGTATTGCTGGATAAGCCCGCTCTTGAATGAATTTCAATCCTTTCAAATGAGGCCAGATCCCGAAACCAGTCAATGTCCACGCTTTGGCAGCAGCAACTCCCAGAGTCATCCATGCACCTCCGTTGAGACCAAAGCGTGCAATTGCGCTTACATCGTTCACGTATTCGTCGGCAACTCCCTGCAATATGAACCATTCTTTTCTTTTTTTATTATCAAAAATTTGACTAAATGTTGCAGCATCATTAAAATGAATGTTTGACAATGGAACAGACACGATGCACTTCCACTCATCTTTGGAGAGCTTTGCCAGTGATGGCAGTTTAAGCTTGTGGTTCTTGTCTTTGCGCTGTTGTAACTCTTTACGAAGGTCATTTGACATGCTACCATTGGCATCAATTTCAAGTTGTGCACAAAGCCAGTTTGTTGCAGCTCTACGAAGTTCCAATTCGAAATCATCTACACCAGGCAATTCAACTGGAATAGCATGAACACCTGGACCAAAACTAACTGTACCTGCTGGCAGTGGACGCGTTGGCAGTGGACGCATTAAAAACTCGTCTTTGATGTCGGCCAGCTGCACCTGAATGTCAGGGTTCAATTGACTCCATGCAATTGGAAAATTCGAAACTTGACCTGGCCATGGTTGTGGAGTTTTAAATGTAATTGTTTCCTTGATCATAATATGGTATTTTTCCTTATCTGCCCATAGACTCTTACATTCTTCAGTTGGATGCCGCTGCTCAGTGACCAGCATTGCACCCACGAGTGCACCTGTCGGTTGGTCACGTCCGTCAAGTGCTGCAGCAGTATTCTCGAAACCAAGTGATTGTAAAATAGCTTTCGATAGTTTGGGTTCTGGCGTCTGGCGAGTCTTGCCAGCATGTACCAAAACCCATCGAGGACCATCATCAAACTCTGCTCCACCATTTTTAAACTTGCTTGTCTTACGATTCTCCACGTCCTTCCCGCGATTCAAAATTAAATCAGCGGCTGGCTGTTGGATGCTTAATGTTGCGAGTCCCGTCAGCACTTCTGGCTCAGTCAAATGCTCGGTCTTGCTTTCACCAAGTATTTTTATTTTGCTAAAATCCAAATACTTAGAGTTCTTCTCTCGCTCGTCAATATTGACCATGACTTTTGGAGATGACTTGGAAACCTTGTGTATCGACCCTGTTTTTTGATGATGGGCATGCCCTGGATAATCAATGATAACCTGCTGACCAACCTTGGCAGTCTCTCTAGTCAGCTGTATGTTGTCTTCGTCGTCACTGCTGTCGTCCCATTGACCGTCGTCATCACTGCTGTCGTCCCATTGACCGTCGTCATCACTGCTGTCGTCCCATGTTTCACCAGTGGTTTTTTTTTTCAACAATTTTGCTTTGTACTCATTCCATTTATGAGCAAAGTCCTGATCTTTTTTCAGCGAACACATCTTTTTCTGGTATCTTTCTTCCACAGCCTCCAGTATCTTCTCTGCTTCGTCGTTCGTGGCAGCAGCAACGACTTGCGCCAATGTTGTGTGGTAGATACCATGATATACTCCCATCTCCTTGCCGATACCTGTTGCCACTAGACGTTGTACCTCTTCGACATCGCCAGCTTTTTTACCTCTGTCTAGTGAGTCAAAATATCCTCGTCTCCTTTCTCGTGCATGAATTAAATCAGCACCATGCGTCCATGTGTGACCATTGTCCGTGGACACCTCAATATCAATGGATTCGACGCGTCCCTCCGGTGGTGTCAGACTCGCGGCTGGGTACTGTACATCACGTGACGCAGCAGGACGAACTTGGTGAAGGTGATTGATTGTGCGAGCTGTCAATGATACACGAACACCTGTCCATTCATTCTCTTCTTTGAGCTCGTGGTAAAGCTTATCATTTGCCTCTCCACTCAGCTCAACCGCTTCATTGTTTTCCATGGGCAAGTCTGCAATGACCTCTTTTTTTTTGTCAGAGATTCGAAACGTGCGTGGCGAGCTGTCATCAAAGAGCAAATTTAACAAGAAGATTGCTGCACCCCTTTCAAAAGTATGCGTCTTGTCTTGGTGACGATTAATAAAATGCATAATCTCACGATAATAAATGATGTACAAGTTTTTGTGGTTCGACCCTCGTGCTTTATTGACTTTCTCCAAAAGATCCAGGAGGACAGGGTACTCATGGATGTTCTTGGCCAAAATAAGCGTCTCAACGCATTGTTTCCAATCGTACACGTACCGCGTACCGTTCGTGCCCTCTTTTAGAATGGTGCCATCCGTGTTATAAAATTCAGCAAAAACAATTTTGGGAACATTGTCTCGATTGGAAATTTGATCATAAATCATTTTGGCGATGTAAGGCTGCTTCAATTGTTCGAGCTCACGTACAAGTGGCTTAAGCTCACCCAGCAACGATGACGACAGGAAATTCTTAAAGGAGGTGACACCTGGATACACCACCTCGGATGTTGACATGTCGTCGTCGTCACTGCGTTCAGTGCCATCTTGATGTGACACATCTTCATCCTTGCTCTCGGAGCTGGTAGGAGCAGCACCATAGATTCTCTCCAAAACTGGTGTGATTAAATATGGTGGACAACAATTTCCAAATAAATTATATGCGTTCACTCCATGCGGAATAATAAAATCATCATCAAAACCAGAGAGTCTTTTCAGCTCCAGAATTGTCAAATGACGCAGGAATTGGTCATCCAATAGTACTGCCAGCTTGTGGCAATCGGTAGCTACTAAACACGGACACTGTCCCTGCATATCCAAGATTCTGCTCACTGGATGTGATAAAGTCCCTTTCGCAAGGCTAACTCCTGAGGCACCATTTTTTGTTGGACTCTTTTTTAGATATTTCTTTGTTACTAAATCATTGATCAGTTGCTCATCCCCCAATTCACTGACTGGCAAAGGATTCCTTGTGGTAATTGAACGTTTGGTCACTAAGGACTCTAATATCTTCTTTTGTTTGTCAGTGATGTTTGCTCCCACATCCCAAGAGTGAATATTATTATCACCACCACGCTGGTCTCTCATACTTTTGCCAATCACGCTGGATTTTTGGTGCATCTCGAGCAGTTTTTTTCTTGCCGAAGCTGGCTCGACATCACTGTACAGTGCGTCTGTATCAATGACAGTTTCCAAGGTTACTTTCTTAGCAGATGGCATGCCCTTCAATGACACGGGTCCTTTTCGACTGCACACAAATATCACACGTTCGCGATTTTGTGCCAATCCAAAATCAGCTGTATTGAGGAGTTCGAACGAGACATGGTATCCAATCTCTTTAAACATGTCCACAATAATGTCAGTAACTTTTCTACCATTATGTGTGCTGGTCAATATCCCCTTGACATTCTCCATGATTACCACGTCGGGCTTCGTTCTCTCCACAATGTCACGTACATGCATGATGATGTCACCGCGTTCGTCATCCAAACCTCTTTGGCTACCTGCAGTACTGAATGGTTGACACGGAAATCCAACCACGAGTAGTTCCACTTTAGGAATATTTTCCATTTTCGAAATTGTTCTGACATCTATTGTTGCATTTTCTTCATTGAAATTTGTGTTGTACGTACGAACTGCATCTTTCTTTATATCTGCTGATAATACGCACTCGAAGCGACGCCCAGTTTTCTTGGCAAATTGTTCGATAGCTACACGAAAGCCACCAATACCACTACACAAGTCCATGAAGCGAATGGGAGCAAGAGCAGCAGGGCTCTTGCTCTCAGAGCTAGTGCCATCATGATGTGACATGGTCGAACCAAGATTGCCAACAGTCGGCAACACTCCTAACGCTTGTATTTTACTTAGAATGTAATCTTTGACTGCTTGGTTGATTGTGAATGTACCAGAACCAATGTTGCCATCCCCATCGGCACTGTATTTGACTTTGTCGTAGTTGCCAGAACGCAGCAATGTTTTAATTTCCTCGACATGTGCATCAATAATACCAATTACTCTTGCATCGAGCTGCTGAAAGCCTGCACCTTCCTCTCCTGTTGCGATACCTGCAGCGCGAATGTCCTGTCCTGTCTTGCTGTAGAGATTATACGGTCTAATTTGGCCATTTCCACGTCCTTCTTTAGATGTTCCATGGTCATCAACATTGTCATTAAAAATATACAATGTTCTTGGACACAACTTTTGTTCGATTTCATGAACAAAATCTCCCGGCATCTTTGCACCATTAAAAACGCTGGGTACCACTTCAATGGGTACCACTGTTTCATCAGGGCTCTCCATGTCATCACTGCTGTCTCCAAATACACCACGAACACTACCCTTTTCGCTACCGCCAACAGCATCGTTGTCACTGCTAGTGACATCTTCTTCCTTGCTCTCGGAGCTGGTAGAAGCAGTAGTGGACTTCAACAAGTTAGACATGTCCATGAGATTTTGACGAGGTATATCAACATCATCCTCTACTGATGCTTGTCTCGAAGGGGCAGCTGAATGTTGACGCGATTGAGGGTTCGATGGAGGATACATGTGGTCATTATCCACACGGGCATTATCCTCCTCCTCAATGCCGTCTAAATAGGTCATCTCATCACCACTTGAATCGACTTCATAGGCATCGCTTGGAGAATTTGAAATTTTAACTTCTTTTGTTTTTTTTTTTGGAGTCTTTTGAATCTTCTCGGCTGCTACTGCCCTCGTCTCCTCTGCAAGTCGCTTCCCAGTTCGTGAGGCATTGAATCTCTTCTTCTCCTCTCGCTTCAGTCTTTTCCCTTCTGCAGATATTACCTTCCTTCCATTTTCATTTAATTCATTGTGCTGAAATTCAATGTCCCAATTTGTCCAATCATGCTGTTTCTTTTCAAATCTGAAAGTTGCCTCGCTAGAATCTAAATTTTCCCCAAATTCTTTCTTCAAATCTTCGATGTACCACTCGCGCTTCTTCTGCTCACACAGACTGTCGGATTCAGGTGATTTGATGGTTGCGCGCTTCCCAGGAGATTTGTCTGGATTTGGCATTTGATTAGCTGCACGAATTTGATTCAACTCGGCAACTCTTTCACATCGCAAGGCAATCGCTTCCTCCACAGTATAAACACCACGAATGGCATCAATGGCATCAACAACAGCTTGATTGGAATACGGAGCAACGATGGTACGGGTGCCCTCTGTTACTTCATTGACACTGTGCCATTCTTCTCGAAACAATCCTACGCTCAGTGTTTCTTGATCATTTTCCACCACGCGCACATCTTTTTCATTTCCGAGTGAACGTGTCTGTCCTCTTGCTATCGAACCTACTCGTCCACTTGGGTCGAGAATAAACTCTCCTCCTTTGTACCTTCCAATAGAGAGTACCCCCTGTGCTCCCAAAAAAAAATTGCGCAAATCAATGTGCCAATGTGCGCTCAAATTGGTTCCAATGCTGCATTTTAAGAACCCAGTTTGTCCAATACACATGCTTCGTGGTGCTGAGTCCAACATGTCCTGTGCTCTCTTTGGATATTTGTCCGCCAGCTTGTCCCAGATGTACTCGATGACTTTCACTAAATCTTCCCACAGTTTGGGTTCTTTCTCTTTCAAGTACTTTGTACTGTTTAACTCGTAGCACATGTTCATTCCACAGACGTGCGTTGTCTGCGAACCTGGAAACGCCGACCATCCCACCTGAATTTGTCCTTTGTTTGTTGGATTTCGCGAATTCTTGGTCCATTGACCTGGAGGGAGTGCTTCAATTTTTGTCTGGAGGTCTAATAAATTGACTCCTGTTTCTTTTTCACACTCGGAATCCATAATATACATTTTGTCTTGGATTACCCAGCCACGGAGCGGCGTTGTTCCTTCACTCTCTTTGTTGTCGTGAGCATCAGAGGAGTCGTCGTCAGCAGGAACAGGAGCAGGAGCAGGAGCAGGAGTAGGAGAAACAGGAGCAGGAGCAGTGGGAGAAACAGGAGCAGCAGCGAACCAACACACATCGTGCTCCATGTCAGAGGGTGACAATGGAAGACTCTCGCCATTCTGGACACGATATGGAAAAGACATTCCCATATTTTCAACAACAGCAGGAAACTCATCTGTCAGACGTTGGAGGAGCTCAGCAACAGGTGTTGACTCGTCTTCAAACAAGCTGCGTATTTTATGTTTATTGGAGTCAGTCAAACGGATGTCGTTTGCGCAAGGCAATAGATGTGGAGATATTCCACTCCACCAACCTCTCGGTGAAAAAACTTTGGAAAAATCGCTCTTGTAGACACCATGAACCAGTGACCACAACACTGAGCGAGCAGTGTACGGACCAATGCCAGGCAGGGTCTCAATGAAGGAACAACCTTGCTTCCAGCTGTCAGCGCCACGCAACGCACTAACAACCTCTGGTAGCTTGTCTTTCCACAACTTGATTCTCTCACCTGTGACCTTCTTACCTTGAGGCTGACCCCTTTTTTGACCAGAAGTATCGTAATATATGAGCGAGTCGTCTGCTGCATTCACCATTGCTTCACCAAACTGTCCAATTTCCTCCAGTGTGGACGGATACTGGAGTGGAGATGACGACACGTCTCTTGTCCTATGCACATTCAAATCGGACATCAGCGTGCTGCGAATCATCATTTTTTTCAGCGCGCATGCTGCCACACACACACCAACATCTTCCTCAATGCCACTGCAAAAATTTCTTAAATCTTCATGCTCTGAGTCTTGACAATGGTAAACATGAGCTGTGGAAACGGCAGCAGGCACTGCATTGCCCAGTTCACATTCAACAACCTCATTACGTGAGACTTGGCCTGTCAACACAGCATCTCTCTGCCGCTGCACCAAACGTGTGTAGAATGCTTTTCGCAGCTCAGTCACAGCAGGAGCAGCAGGAGCAGTGGGAGAAACAGGAGCAGCAGGAGCAGCGGGAGAAACAGGAACAGGAGAAACAGGAGCACCTTTTTCACCACCATCCTCACACGTCACCAAGGGAATTGCTGAATCATTGTACGCCAGACCAACTGGACGTATGTGATACCAATGATTGCCGAGACACACCATGATGACCAATGTTTTTTCCTTCAAATGCTTGCGTACTAATTTCCCTTGGTTTCCTCGATTAAAAATACCGGCATCTGTCAGAGCCTGTTTGACTTCTGCAAACGACAGTCTCTTCTTCGACAGCTGCTCGTATCTGAACTTGTCTACTGTCACAAAATGTAATTTTTTTAAGTTGAGTCCATTTCGCACCCAATGAATAAACTCTGGACACGAATTGAATGCCGAAGCGGCAATACTGTTAGAAAAATTTCCAGTAGAAATGAGAGCCTGAAAGGCATCTCTCACTTCAACGAGACTTGTGATTTTAAAGGCAAGAAAGTCATTCCATCGTTTTAAAATCATGTCGTTAGTCAGTGCCTCACGCTCCTTGCGTTGCTTGTCAGTGATCTCCACGTCAGGGTTGCGCTGGTCCTTCACGAACTCCCTAAACTCTTGGAATTTTTCATACAACTCTTCGAAATTATCACCCATCATGTCGTTCAGATGTTGGCATTCACTTTTGCAGTATTGATCAAACACAGAGCCTTGAATATTACCTCGGGCTTTTGCAAAAATATCTTCCTTTTTTAGCCCAGTCACATCGGCGATAGCGTTCGGGGAACATTGACGGAGTCCCTCAATTTCAGCGCTTGTGGGTATGAACTCGTACGTCTCACTCTCTTTGGTCTCTGGTGCAACGACTGGTGCAACGACTGACGCGCTGGCTGCATGTTTTCCTGCGCATTGTTTCAACATGTTCTCGTTGTTTTTAGCCATCAGCTGATATTTCAATGAGAGACAAGCAGTGGTAAACAAAGTAAAGTAGTGACGATGAGAACGTTGCCAACCAATTCGGTCAATTCGACCTTCCATCTGCACACGTTTAGCATGGTTCGATGGATACACACCTTGGACCATGTTCGTGAACCATGTTGCTGAGTAACCCTCACCTTCCGATAGAATAACTACTGCAATCTTGGGAGCATGTGCATTGACTCCTTGATTTTCCTCGGTGAGGTTCACAATTTTAAAATGTTCGACGTCCGAGGTACCACTGGTCTCACCACCAATGGTAATCATCTCTCGAGCAGGCACTCCCTTCTCAAGCAGCTGCTGGACCAACGTAACGCGATGCGCTTTGTTGGCAGCAACAACTAGGACGCGCTGCGGCAACTGCCACAACAGGTCTTCTAAAGCTTCCTCTCCCTGGCTCTCTCTTGTAATTTCAACGACAGTCAAATGCTCTAACAGATGTGTGGTCTCCTCCTCCGAAAGAGTCTCCGAAAGAGCACTCCATGACGATGTCACGGAGCTGGAGACATGGTACACGTTCTTGGCCGTAGCATCTTGTTCAAATGTATACGAGTAGCCACGACCAGTTGGCAAGTGGTACTTGGTATCAGAACAATTCTCAGTCAATTCCACCGAGACTCCTGACAAACCTTTTCCAGTTAACCCTTCAGTCGGCAGCGCTGGACGCTCCTTGTACACCATCTTGTGCACAGTGTCCACCATTGCGCGATCCACGGCCGACCGTGACATCGATGCTGCGGCTGCAAAATCCTCTGTCTCTGCACGTTCTTTTTGTCCAACATGACCATTCCCATCGTTGAATCTGGACGGGAGATGAGAGTAAATTCTCTTGCTCTCTTCTTCAGTCAACTCGACCTCGCGCACGCTACGCTGCACCTGCGCACCTGTCTCCTGGAGTTCCATTGCCATAGCGTTAAAGGCAACCATTTCATTTCCTTTCGTAATCGGAAACACCACGCAAAATTCCAACCACCGGACGAGCGGCGTCATTTTGTTCGAGACGATGGGAGTCCCTGTGAGCACCACCAATTGTCCCGTTACTCCTGCCAATCGAATACCATTGGCAGTGCGTTGTGTACCGTCAGCCATGAGCTTGTGCACCTCGTCACACACAAACGTTGCTTCACTCATTTGTGGCTCCAAAATGTCTGTGATTGTAGACGTGCTGCCACTAATGTTCGCGCGGAGCATATCGTGCTCAACCAAGTAAATTGTTTTTTCTTCCAGCAAAAACCCATCGATGCAAATTTGGATATCCTTCGACTCGAACTCATCGTACTTCTTCTTTGCATTGTGCACCAACACCTTGAAGGACCACCCAACACGCGTAATTTCTTTAGAGACGGACAGCAGAGCGGCCTTTGGCATTGTCCAAACACAATTTTTGGTACGATTTGTCTCATGCAGGAATCGTAAAATCGTTAATGTCTTTCCAGTACCAACTAACATCCAGAGGAAGTTCCCGACATTTTCTTGCTCTGCCAATAATAGTCTCTCTAAACCAGCTTTTTGGACTGGGTACAGGACACGGCAGTCTTTCCACGTACCAAACGACCCTTGCATCCCTGCACTGCCCAGTAACGCATGTGCCAACTCGCGTCGCAATGGTACACATCTTGTGACGAAGCCAAATGGAACTTTTGGATTTGGCCACAAAGCATCTGGAAATTCCAGCGAAAGAAATCGAAGCATCTGATAAACCAAATGTTCTTTCCCAGTCAATGAGTATTTCGTCCCACCACCACCACGGCTGACGGACGCCACCCGAAAGGTCGGCTCAAAGCTATTTAAAAGAGAACCAACCATCCTTTTTACACCATCATCAAACTCCACTGTTGACTCTTCCACGTCTGTTGTTCTTTTCATTTGGTATGGCAGAGTATCAGCGGGAAATGACAAGGGAATGTCAATAGCACCCTCGTCATCTCTCTTTACCTCGCGAACGAGCGTGTAGCTGACACGACGTTTCTCCGACCATGGTCGTGCTCCAACGGCAGTCTTACCAACCTTCCACGTTCCGTCGTCCTCAAGGAATGCTTTCATTCCGACAAACGTTTTGGTCAACATGGTGCTTTGAATCAATGACTTTCCTTTTTTTTTTAATTTTTCTGAAATTTTTGCGACTACTACCTTCTCGTCTGTTTCTGAAAATTTGATACCATGTTTATTGGAAACCACAAAACGCGACAGATTGCGTGGGTCCACTGTGACGCTGTACGTAACGTCATTCCACCTGTGAGTCATTGTTCCAATCATACCAGCCAACATACCACTTGGCATCTCGCACTCGTACTCAACAGTATCGGTATCCTGTGGAAAAGCATCGACAATTCCTCGCATCATTCTCGAAGTCACTTCCATTGCTTCGCTGTAGTGGTATGTGTGTCCCATGCGACCGTCATCAGCAATTGTGGAGACCCAATCTGAATACGGCTTCGATTTACCACGCATCACCATCTGGCCATCGCCGTCCAGCACCACGCGTCTCGGATTCCAACCTGTGAATTCTCGAAAGAGGGCCAGCTGTCGGATTAAATATGGTGGCTGCTTGGTGGTTGAATTCTCTCGACCATTTACAGGACAATCACCACCAAAGAGCAGCGCCACGGAACCATTGCCATGCTGGTCGCACCACACGTCGAGCGAATCAATACCAGAAACCTCGTTGTACATTTCCTCTGCAGAAATACAGTTGTACTTTTTTGGATGGTCACGTAAATATCGCAAGAACTTCCGATCGCCAGTCATGCCACCACAACTTTCATGCACCATACTTATCAAATTTTCTTGATTGGTACTAGAAGAGGTCGTGACTTGGGAAGCGTGGAGTACCTGAGCGGTACTGTTCTTCACACCAGCTTTGTGCTCTTCCAATCGGAATGCACCTTGCTGATCCCACGTCGTCGTACCATTGGGCAGCTCAATGTACACGCCTCCGACTTCCTTGTAATCACTTGTCCTTGAGCTTCTCCACATATCGAGAGTAATTTTTTCAATCTTCTCCTCGAGCTCTTTTGATGGCACCCAAGTCTTCTCTCGTGACAGGAGCGCAGCACACGACAGGAGACCAGCACTCTCCTCAACATACTCAGAGTCTTCGCACATGATAATCATCAGTCGTTTCAAAGCATGTTGACGTGCCGAAATATTGTCGCCAATGTATGCAACAAAAATACCAGGCTGTTTTGGATTTAGAAGCATTTTGATACTCGCTGACAAGACATCTTGAGCTGGATAAATATACTCGCTGGCGTCCTTGCTGTTCAACTGGTCCGGTGCCACAAAATCTGGATGATACAGTGCTTCCAGATGACGACGCACTATCTTTTGCACAAGTGATACCAAGCCAGATGTACCAATCGACTTCAAATATGCGAACAAATTGTTATTGATTGAGTCCAATCCAATCTTCCTTTCTTCTTCATGCATCGATTCATTGGGACCAATAATGAAAGCTACATCTTGTTTGACAGTCGATGGCATGTCTGTAGTCTTTGGCATGGTCGTGCCGACAGCACCTTTCATCACGTGTGCCGTCTCACCGTCTTCCAGCTTGTAGCTCGTGCACTGTGTGCCATCTGGATTCGACATGCATGTACCAGTCTTCATATCTACCAGTAAATCAGCTTTGACAGTACCCTTTCGCACCAAAGAAATGGGTTTCTCCTGCCACCATGACACACCATATTTTAAAAAATGGCGTGGAGCAACGTTCTTTGAGCCACCAACGCACGGAATCATTTCACTCAGCTCGTTCATCGTATACCAACGACTCGAATCCATTAAAAGCTGCTGGGACGATTCTGGAAGTGCGCGGTCGCCTCCTGGCAACAACACTTTGAGAGGCGAGATAATTTGAAATCTCAAGTCATCTCGATTCCATCCAATGGCTCTTTTTTCCAATGGACCATTACCAATCAAAGACACGTGTGCATTGGAGATGTTCTTCACACACAACATTCCTTCACCATTCAAACTTTCAAGCAGTTTCTTTTCATCTGGCCAAAGTTTTAGTTTTTCAAGTGGAGATGTGGTATCAGATGTGGCATCAGATGTGGCAGCAGGAGGAACAGGAGGAACAGGAGCAGTAGGAGCTACAACTGGCACAACTGCTGGTCCAACACCACCACCAGGTCCACCACTATGTGCGGACTTGCTTGTTGCTGGTATGTCTTTCTCTCGGAGGTAATCCCATTTTCTGTCTCCTCCGTTACCACAAATATCTCCTCTTTTTGGATCATAATTTTTTAGAGTTGCTAATGTGAAGCCACTCTCATTTGAATTGTTTTTAAAACTAATTTTGTTACTGAATTTGTTGACAGAATGAACGATTACTTTTTCCCATCCACGTGCGTTTGTAATCTTTTTCTGGACAACAATGCAATCACCCGGTTTCAATGTATTGCCGTACATGCCTGTAACAACATCATTGTTTGTTGTTGCACCAATGACACCAACAGAATACTGTCCATAACCAATGTTATTTTTTGCACGAACACGAAATTCATATCTTTTACCAGGTACTAAATTTTTTTTATCACATTTGGTTCCAATAATTAAATTTTTTGCTGTAGTCCATTGTTGAACACCACAACATCTCCATTGTAACTCGTATCCTGTGACTGCACCACTACCATTACATGTTGGTTCATTCCAATGAATTCTTACTGCATTCAGCTTATTGATGTCACAACAATCCATCACATCATTCATCACACAAATACCAGGCGAGGCTGTATTTTTTTTTGTCTCTCCATCTTCCTCCTTTGGCACAGACGCTGGTGCAGTGTCATCGCTCGAGTCGTCCAAACGATTACCACCACTGGTTACTAAATCATTTGCATATTTGACACATGCTTCAACATGTTTTAATCCATAGCCATCAACAACTCCTCTGGCCAATCTTTTCAACATAAGGGTAGGCAACTCTTTGATTTTTTGTTGCCAATTGTAATCGATACGAATGTCCAATCCATGCCACTCATCCCATGCTAACATTCCTGCTACCCCCTCTTCCTTTTCTGGATTATGAAACCCCAAGTCATCATCTTCATCTGCAGTATCACTCATAGCCTCAGTACCTAGAGTATCACTCATAGTCTCAGTACCTAGAGTAACCTCACTACTCCAACTACGCCTCTCCTTTTCCTCCTCCTCCTCCTCCTCCTCCTTTTCCTCCTCCTCGACCATTTTTTTTTTTTGCTCTTTTTTTTGTTTTTTTTTTTGTTTTTTTTTTGTTGTTGGTATTTTTGTCTCTCCCCCTGCTCCACCATCTTGCTCCTCCTTTAACTCTTCCCCATCTGACTCATCGTCTGCGTCATCTCCTCCGTCTTCTCTGTCTCCTACATCTCCTCCGTCTACCAGTGTAGCAATCTCATCCAATTCTACCAATGCTTTCTCGATTGGTAGTTCTGCCATGTCCTCTGCTGTTGCGAAAGATTCTGCTCCTGCTCCTGCTCCTGCGCCTGCACCTGCTTCTGCTGCTGCGTCCTCTGCTGCTGCGGCCTGGAGTGATGTGCATTTGGTTTCCAGCGCAAGTTTAAATTTTTTTTTGTCCAAATGCTTTAAACCTTCGATAAACTTGTCGACTTCTTCCAGAAGAAAAGGAAGATCATTGATTTTGGCGCAACCCCAGTCACTCATCTTGTCTTTGATTTTTTGCTTCTCCAAGACACCAGTTTCGTCAACCCACTCTTGTAGAGCTGCGTCCATTCTGTTTCCTCCAAAGTTTTTTGCGTTTGTTTTCTTAATAAAAAAGTATGTCCTTACCACAAGTAAACTTGCGCTTGTGTTGTGCGGTGACGAAAGGTGGGTCGAAAATTTTAGCCAGCAACGCAGCAGCCAGTTTACTTTTGTGTTGTATGTAAAATCCGTATTGATTTCATTCGTCAGTTGAGCTCAATTCCAAAAAATTTTATGAAAAACCCAAACTAATTACGAATGCACCTTGGCCTTCCTCAAAAAAAAAAATCTTAGTGTGGTGTGGGGGCAAAAAACTTGTTGGTGTACTGACCCTTGTTTTGATTTTGAACCGCGCATTGAAAAGATCTCCACACCCAGTCGTCTCCGTACAACGCGCAGCGACGTGGTGCTATGGATCTACTGGCTGATGTTTCTATAGCTGAAGCGCAAAACAAAACCAAGTCAACGGGACTTAGACTTCAAGCTGGTAAAGCAGGAGACACAAAAAAACAGGAAGAGCACATAAAACCAAAAGCAAAACCAAAACCAAGGCCAAAATGGAGTGGCAAGTGTTTCATGATAACATATATAGCTGGGCGTTGTGCAACGTGCCGCCAGCATGGGATTCTCAATGCTACGTGTTCTACCTGCCCTTCCACAGTAAGCGAGACCCTAAAATACCTCCCGATGAGTCCACCAAAGAGGGGGAGACATCAATCCAAAGCAACAAAGAGCTTGAAAGTGCTTGAATCGCGAAAACGTACTGCAAAGAAATCTTTTCGACAGTGGTTGGAGACAAGCTTTGATGTTCAAAGTGCTCATGAGCATGAACGTCTTCGAATTACAGACCTTTTCCAACGGTACAAGAGATATTGTCACCAGAATAAGCATGAAACACTCATGTCTATGCGAAGTAAAATCAAAGAGTTGAAATTTACAGCAAACATCTTGGAATATATTCGGAGAAAGTTGGGTCGTAAACGACCAGTCCTGTTGATGAAGGATCGTACTGATTTTCTCTGCTTCCCGTACATGCAATTTAAAAAATTATCCAAGTAACTTTTTTATATATAATTATATTTTTATACAGATGCCAGCTCGGTCAAAGCTGGCTCAACCTTTTTCAACCCTTTTTGTCAAAAACACATTTTACCAAACAACAAACATCAAATCAAATATGCATGCAATTAACGCTCTCTGTGCCAAGACAACGCCACCAGCAAGCTGGGAAAACGGTGCTACAGACGAATGCATCAATGCGAAACCTTGGACGCAGCTGGTCAACCCCTGGCTCAAATCCAGGAAAACCTCGGTGGTTATTCTTCTCGGTGACAAAGTAGGAGACATTAGCCAGCCTCCCACTGATTGGCCTGGAAACGACGTTCTGAAGCTTGTCGGTCTGGCAAAACAACAGGACGCCAAATTGACAGTCCTTTCCACGCGTTTGATTGATGATACGTTTGCACCATCAAAAGAACCACCAGCAAACTGGCATCATTTGTACGGGACATTTACTGATGGAATTCTGGCTCCAGACGAAGACACTGTAAACTTTGCCAATGTTGTCGCAGCGTCCAAGTACATCCAGAACAAGCATGCACAGTCTCACGTGCTTGTTGTTGCCATTGGCATTGATTTTGGTGATTGCAGAGACGGCCCACGCACCGTTTTGAAGCAGCTCATGGGAACAACTTTTCAAGACATCCCGACTCTTCAGCAATTATTAGTCATACATGCACCATTTGAAGAGGACATGCCACCGCAACTAATGTTCGAACAAGCGCAAATGAACCTCAAAGATTATTTCAAGCACATGTTTCATTGCCAGATTGATGGCTCGAGCAGCTCCAGCAGCTCGAGCAGCTCTACCAATGCGAACAGCAACAGACCAGCTCTTCGCACCATTTTAATGGAGAGTCTATCACTGCCAATTTTGATGCGGGATGCCAATTGTCGAATTCACAAGAACGACTCGAACTACCTCGAAGTTCTGGAAGAACGAAGCGCAAATCCATTAACTATTGGTAAATACGGTGCTAAAGGACGTCGTGCAGGCAGC
>Ga0307997_10000121_pt1 | contig 32987 bp, 30 predicted proteins | sample Davwhametageno36_FD_203165 | JGI IMG/M metagenome (GOLD analysis project Ga0307997, IMG submission 203165) | Marine microbial communities from Davis Island wharf, Antarctic Ocean - #36 | ecosystem: Environmental > Aquatic > Marine > Unclassified | place: Antarctic Ocean: Davis Island wharf... | reverse complement strand
GGATCGCTTGCATGAATCTCCCATACGGAAGTGAACACAAGGAATGAAACATGCACGTTCTCATCGTAGATGATCATGCTTTCGTTTGTGTTGGTCTAAAAGCGACACTAAGCGAAGAGTTTAAGAACATCGAAGTGACCACCACTGATCATGGTGACACTGCGTTAACTATTCTCGCCAAAAATACCATTGATCTGGCGATCGTCGATCTATTTATGCCCGGTGGTGCAGGGGGCTTTAACTTTATTGAGATGCTCTGCGAAAGCTACCCGAAGCTCCCCCTAATCGTACTATCCGCCTCAGAAAACCCTGCACATATTCGTAAATGTCTCGACTTTGGTGTGGCTGGCTTTGTGACTAAATCAGCCCCTAAAGATGCCCTGTTTGAGGCTATCGCCAAGGCATTGGTTGGAGAACGGTATGTTCCTGCGTCACTCATAGACTCAATGCCAGAGGTGGCTAGGGTTATAGATGAGGTGGATTCTGGTGCCGATCTGGAAATTATCGCTGGATTGGTTACTCAGCGGCAGATGGATATTTTGCTGCGTATTACCCAGGGTCGATCCAACAAACAAATTGCCCGTGAACTCGACCTTTCTGAGAATACCGTGAAGGTACATGTGAGTGCTATGTTGAGAGCGCTGGGCCTAAGCAATCGTACTCAGGCGGGTATTTTAGGCCAAAAGTTGGGGTTATCTGAAACCTCAGTATACCTTAAATAATATTTACCAAAGCCATTTCCCAATAGTAGTCATAGGTAAAACATGTCAATAAAAATTATAAAAAAACACAGTGTAAATTTGCTCTTGCCCGTTGCGTTAGTAATGCCGGTCTTGACGGCGGCACAGACTATGGTTACTGAAGACGATCTTCTGGGCGACATTCAGATGGTTCACAGTGTTACCCATATGGACCAAACACTACCAGAAACACCTGCCTCGGTGACTATTATTGATCGACGTATGATCGATGCATCACCCGCCCTCGATGTGGTTGATTTATTAAGGCTGGTTCCCGGTTTACAGACCTATTTTGTCAATGCCAACCGTCCTGGTGTTACCTACCATACATTGGGGACTCCCTATCCGCGTCGACTCGAGGTGAAGGTCGATGGGCGCTCTGTTTACGAGGCACTTTTTTCCTCAGTGGAATGGAATACTTTAGGGGTGCATCTAGACGATATTGATCATATTGAAGTAGTGCGCGGCGCCAATACCTCTGCTGATGGCAGTAACGCGTTTCTGGCTTCGATTAATATTATTACCCGTTCACCGCTGTTAGATAAGGGTTGGAATCTTAGGAGTCATGCTGGTGGTAATCACATTCGTAATGGTTCGTTGAGTTACGCAGGATCGGTGGGCGAAGTAAGCCACCGTACCAGCCTGAGCTTTCGAAGTAATGATGGGTTTGATGATTTTGGCGATACCGCACTTGATGATGGGGCAGAGACCATTACTTTTGGCTTTAAAGGCCTGTGGACACCTAGCGCCAGTGATAGTCTGGAGTTCAAACTGGGGATGAGCAACAGCAATATTGGTGTCGGTACCTTCGTGTCGTCTAGCCCCGGCATAGGCACGGATCCCCGCAAGATAGATGTGCAATATCAGCACATGCAATGGAATCATTTAACGGACGAAGGTAACAAATACGAATTTATTGCTTACCACAATGTTTTAAAAATGACCGACATTACCCAGCCAGTTAGTCTATATGGGGCGCTATCAGTCTTTCCCGATGGCCATCCGGTAAAAACGGCACTTCTTCAATTACCAGATAAGGTGATTATTAATGCCGAGAGTTACGGTCGTTCTGCGAGGGTACATACAGAATTTCGAGCAATATTTAATCAATGGGATGATTTTCATGGGGTAACTGGCATTGCTTTCAGAAACGATCGCGTTTCCAGTGATACTTTATTTGATGGGTTGGGTAGTGTTAGTGAAAAGACCTATCGCGCCTATTCAAATGTTGAATGGACCGCTACCGATCGCATCGTACTTAATGGCGGTGTTGTCGCGGAAAATGATGACACAGGCACCTTTACTTCCTACCGTGTCGCGAGTAACTTTCGGCTGGCCGAAAATCAAGCGTTACGATTGGCATTCAATCGCGGCTATCGTGCGCCAACGCTCCTTGAAAGTAATCAGGTCAGCAATGTTCGCTACGACGCAAATTTGATACTCGATATGAGTGTTATTGCCGATCCTGATATCACCCGGGAAAAGCTGTCGAGTTCAGAAATTGGCTATACAGGTTCTTTTGCTAACTCTAGTATCACCTTTGATCTCAGGGTTTTTCGTGAAGAATTAAGAGATGTTATTGATGAACGCCGAGAACAGTATCCGGATGTAGATCAACAGATAAACATTCGTGACAACACAGATACTATTAGTGTCGAAGGTGTTGAGTGGCAAGCTCAGTATCGCCCCAGCCATAAAGTATTAGTTCATGCTAACTACAGCTATGTTAAATCTGGTGGTGAGACGCTATATAGAAGCACGCCAAATGTTGAATATCGTGATCTTGGTGGTCTTTCGCCGGGCCCCGCTGCCGGATTACTCATGAGCTATATGACTGATGGTGGGGTAAGCCTTAGTACTATGGTTAATTACCAGTCGCCGATGACGCATCCTTCCGGCTCTAAGTTAGAGGGCTACACGCGTGTTGATCTTAAGGCGATGAAAAAATTCAGCTTAAATAACTCCCCAGCAGAGTTATCGTTTATCGTGCAAAACGCTGGCACGGATTATTTTGAGTTCTATGAAAGTAATGCCTTTAAGACCCGCTATGTCATTGGGCTTAAATTAGGTTTCCCCTAAGCCATGACAGCCTTTCTCTATTCAAATAGTAAGCGCTGTTGCTCCTGACATGATGCCTCTAGCGATTCTGCATAGACTTCGTTGTTTGATTAAATCTCAAGCAGTCTGCATCGCTATACTTTTTTTAATCATGCCTTTAATGAGTTCTAGTTCTGTGTATGCTGAGTCGGATTTAAAGACGAGCCGCGTACTGTTCGTTACCAGTAAGAAAACAGCTATTTATACTCAAGTAGTGGATTTGGTGAAGGGTAATTTACGGAACCAGCAAGCTACTAGCTACCAGTTTACTGTAGTGTTGGGAAAGTCCTTTGCAGATGCCCAGATAAACTTTTCCCCCGACCTTATTGTTACTGTCGGTGCAAGCGCGTCTGAACTTGTCATGAAAGAGAAACCTGTCCAGCCAGTGTTGGCGGTATTGATTACTGACAGCGCCTTTGAAATTCTGGCGAATAAATACTACGGCTCCAAAGCGGGCGCACATGCAGCACAGGTATCGGTTATCTGTTTGGATCAACCGATCGAGCGCAGTATTAAACTGGCTAAGCTGTTAGTCCCAGAGGCAAAAATTGCCGGAATAATGACGGGTCCTTCCTCGCAGAAAAATTCTGCAGAGTTTGCCGAGCATGTTGTAGCGGCGGCAATGACTCCTAAGTTGGTTAATATCGAATTGACGGACAACCCGATTCATAAGTTGGAGCCTATTATCAGGGACAGCGATGTGTTTATTCCGGTCCCGGATAATCGCCTCGTAAACATTGCGACGGCAAGGTGGGTTTTACAGCTTAGTTTTAGATACCAAATCCCCGTTATTGCTTATTCAAAAACCTATCTGGATGCGGGTGCCACGGCGGCTATTTTTTCTTCGGTTGAGAATGTTGCCAAGCAAACCTCTGAATTTATTACAGATGAAAAAATGCGTATTGAAGCTGGGGCTCATATGCCTGCTTATTACTCGATCAAGTTTAATTATTCAGTGGCCGGCAACCTGAATATCGATTTAAAGACCGAACAATTTTACCGTAACAAACTACAGGCTGATTCGGAATGAGAGATAAGAGAAAGTTATCCAGTATTCATGCCCGCCTTCTATTGACGACACTGATACCCCTCACCTTACTGAGTTTGATGTTAGGTTGGTACATAATTACTAGTCAGCGGGCAGTGTTACTGAGTAACCTTCACGATACTGGCAGAGTAGCAGCCCAGCAAATGGCTTCTAATGCAGAGTTTGCACTGTTCTCTGGCAACCAATCTATGCTTGAAACATTGGGATATTCGGTTCTCGATATCCCGTCAGTGTCAGGCATTATTTTTTATAATGAGATTGATGAAAGTACGGTTCGAATAGGCAATATTAATCTATCGGCCAAACGGATGCCTGAGGCCTTTGGTAGAGACCTGCCCTTTTTTATCGATAGTTATTGGTATTTTTACGCGCCGATTACCATTAATGGCATTCCTATTATGGACTACGACGAGGTGGGCCAATCCGACCCGGAATCTCTCGGCTGGGTGGTGGTGGCGCTTACAGATCAGATACTCTTAGAGGAACAGAAAGAGGCGATTTTTGGCGCACTGGTGGTCACTACGCTGAGTTTACTCGTCGCCGCCTGGTTATCTATGCGAATTGGCCGCAGTATTTCACGGCCCGTCGAGAGTCTTACGGACATTGTTGAAGTGATGGAAGCTGGCGCTCTTGATTCCTTGGCGACAGAAGATGGGCCCTTAGAAATTCGCAAGCTTGCCTATGGCATTAATCAGCTGGCTACTAGTGTTAGAGAATCCAATGTGCGCATGCAAAGCGAAATAGCCAGGGCCACGGCGCAGCTGCAGATTACATTGATAGAACTCGAAGAGGCCATGGAAGCTCAGGATCAGTTCCTAGCCAGAATGAGCCATGAGTTACGAACGCCTTTAACGGCTGTGATTGGATTTTCTAAGCTGTTAGCCAAAGAAGAAGATGCCAGCAAGCGTAAGGAGCATCTGCGCGTTATTGATAGTTCGTCAACCATGCTGTTAACGATGATTGATGATATTTTGGAGTTTTCTAAAGCCCATCTGGGCGGCTTTACCCTGGAGAAAAGAAATTTCAATATGGATCAGTGGTTTACTGATTTGGTCGCTATCCATCGGCCCAGCGCCGACGCAAAGAATATCGACTTAACCTGCAATATTGCCGATGATGTGCCGAGAAACCTGTGTGGCGACCCAGTGCGCCTGGCGCAGATTGTCAGCAACCTAATAAGCAATGCACTTAAATTTACCGATAAGGGTTTTGTGACCGTCGATATCCAGTGCCAAGCCGCTGAAGATAATTACGTAGTGCTTGAATGCTCTGTCTCTGATTCAGGAAAAGGTATTGCTGCCGACAAAATCCCTATTTTATTTGATCCTTTTGCCCAGGAAGATACCTCTATTAATCGCCGCTTTGGTGGCACAGGTTTGGGGCTCGCGATCTGCAAGCGTCTGGCGCAGACCATGGGCGGTGAGATCAAGATTGAGAGTGAAGAAGATAAGGGTTCAGTCGTTAGCTTTACCTGCCGACTCTATGAAGTAGATGAGTCAATACTGGAAAATACTGATGGAGCCATGCTGACCGAGAAAGTTCTGGCTGGCATTACTGTTTTACTGGCGGAAGATAACCCCTTTAATCAGAAATTGATTGTTAAGCTTTTACGCGGCTATGGTGCGGACTGTTTAGTTGCAAATAACGGCCTTGAGGCCATTGAAATTGCCGGTGACCTCCATGTCGATGTGGTACTTATGGATATTCATATGCCGGTGGTGGATGGGGTCACGGCCTGTGAGTCGATTATGCAGCAATCGGGGGAAAGCCCCCCCATTATCGGCCTGACCGCAGATATTACGCCGATGGAGCAGCAACGTATGCTGACCGCGGGTGCTGTGAGTGTGCAATCTAAGCCTGTTGACGAAGTAAAGCTGGTTAATAGCATTTTGAAATCTCTAAATGATGTCAATGTAATCAGCGACAATACAGGGGGCGGGCTCTTGGCGTCGGTGATTCCAGTCGAAGAGCTAAAGGCGGCACTCTATGACAATCTCGATAAACTTGACCTGCAGTTGAGATCCGGTGAGAAAAGCAGTCAGAGGCAGATTATTCACGATCTTATGGGCCTTTGCGGGCTCTATGGTATGGGTGAGCTTAGGGAGCTGGTATTGCAGTTTAGAGCGTCCTACGGGACCTCAGAGGCTGAGGAGAACATTAAAAAGGTGCAGGATATTCGTCAGCACATCGAAGGCTACTTGGTAATAGACTCCAACAAGGCCTGATTTTTTCTGCATCTGCATTGTAACTAATACTTTAGTACTAACTCGTCAGTGTAATTTCTTTTATCTTCGTACTGCATTATCTTATACATAAGTTGACCCCTTGGCATGATGCTTTAACAGGGACTTTACTGGTAAAAATACACAGACCTACACTGCTGTAAGAAAGACGGTACTGATAGACAGGATGTTTACAGAGCTTAGTTGACAGGGAGTTGACTACAAAGGATAGATGCTCAGTCAGTTACTTTATTTCGTTTGCTACCAGTTGTGCAGTACAGACGACTTGGAAGTCGTGCGCCACGGACGGCGCGGGTCAATCCCTTCTTATTTTACGAGAATGACTTTTAGATAACATTTTTTGACATTACATAGTTTTAGGCACTAAGGTTTTTAGTTCGAGATTTATTGATCCCATTCAGTTTTTTGAGCCTCGCTTCGCGAGGCTTTTTTTATGTCGATGTAACCTCATTATCAATCTAAGGTTATCGAGCCTAGTGCAGGGTCGATAACCTTTTCGGCGATTTTCTTTTACTCGTCGACCTATAAGACATAGACTAAGCAGCCTACGCAGTTAAATGTTCACTAGGCTTTCAGCCAAGCAAAAATTATGTCCAAAAAAAGCAAAAATTCTGATCCATTCGCTTCTCGAGAAGCGACCAACTATGCCCGTCCGGTACCTAGTCGTGAGTTTGTTCTCGAATATCTCACCGAAAGCGGTGGTCCGCTCACCCATGAAGAAATTTGTGCAGGCCTCAGTTTAAACGATGAAGAACAAATTGAAGCTATGCGTCGCCGCCTGCGCGCGATGGAGCGGGATGGTCAGGTGGCGCGAAATCGCCGCGGTGGCTATGGCACCTTAGATAAACTCAATTTGGTCAAAGGTCGAGTGATTGGTCATCCAGAAGGCTATGGTTTTGTGCATCCAGTGGAGGCTGATGGTCAGGATATCTATCTGTCCAGTTCGCAAATGCGTCGAGTATTCGATGGGGACATTGTGTTAGTTAGAATTGCTGGCTGGGACCGACGTGGTCGCCCAGAGGGCAGTCTTGTCGATGTGGTCGAGCGTAGGACCACTCAGCTTGTAGGTCGCTATTTTCTGGAGAGCGGCATTAACTTTGTGCGTGCTGATAACCCGCGTATTAGTCAGGACATTCTTATTCCTGCAGATAAGCAGGGTGAAGCCACGCCCGGTCAAATAGTGGTTGTAGATATTGTTGAGCCACCTTCACGGAATAGTCAGCCCGTGGGCCATATTGCTGAGGTCCTGGGAGATCACCTTGATCCCGGACTGGAAGTTGAGATGTCAATCCGTAACTACGGTATTCCCCATGAGTGGAATAGCCAGGTTATCGCTGAGACCGATGCGATTCCGGATACCGTCCAGGACGTCGACTTTCGTGTTGATTTAAGAAACACGCCATTGATCACCATTGATGGCGAAGATGCTCGAGACTTTGATGATGCGGTGCACTGCTATCCCAAGCCACGCGGTGGCTGGACGCTGACGGTTGCTATCGCAGATGTGTCCCATTATGTGGGTGTTGATTCGGCGCTGGATAAAGAAGCGTTTGAGCGCGGTAACTCGGTGTATTTTCCCAACCATGTCGTGCCCATGCTGCCGGAGAAACTCTCCAACGGTCTCTGTTCGTTAAATCCGGCTGAAGATCGTCTGTGCATGGTCTGTGAGATGCAGGTCAGTGCCGAGGGTGATATTACTCGCTACCAGTTTTTTGAGGCGGTTATGCATTCCCATGCGCGGATGACCTATACCCAGGTCGCGCATATTATTGCCGAGAAAGACCAAGAAAATGATTCTGGTATCCGCAAACAGTTCGCCTCGATAATCCCTCAGGTCGATGCCTTGCACGATCTGTATAAGGTACTTCACCGTCGTCGTGCCAGTCGCGGAGCTATTGATTTTGATACCAAAGAAACCCGTATTCTGTTTGACGGGCAGCGCAAAATTAGTCAGATTATTCCAGTGGATCGCACAGAGGCTCACCGACTTATTGAAGAGTGCATGCTCTGTGCCAATGTCTGTTCGGCAGAGTTTTTAGAAAAGGTTAAGATTCCAGCGTTGTATCGTGTCCATGAAGGTCCCAGCGAAGATCGACTTTCATCAGTCCGTGATTTTCTCGGTGAGTTAGGCATGGGTCTTGGTGGTGGCGACGATCCACAACCAGAGGACTATCAACGTGTTTTGCGTGCCGCTAAGGGCCGTGATGATGCGACGGTTATTCAGACGGTCATGCTTCGCTCTATGAGCCAGGCAGTCTACCAACCAGAAAATTTAGGTCATTTTGGTTTAGCGTTCGAAGCCTATACCCACTTTACTTCGCCTATTCGGCGCTATGCCGATTTACTGGTGCATCGCGCTATTCGAAGCCTCATAAGAAGTAAGAAAAAAATCTCCAGCGTTCAGCGCGTTGAGGGCGCCGTGATATTAGCCCCGCAAACGATTTACCCCTACGAAACTGAGCGTTTAGACAATGTAGGTGAACATCTTTCTGTGACAGAGCGCCGCGCCGATGAAGCGACTCGCGATGTGGTGAACTGGCTAAAATGTGAATACCTCATGGATAGGGTAGGGGAACAGTACACCGGTGTGGTAAGTGCAGTGACCGGCTTTGGTCTATTTGTGATGCTTGATGACCTGTATGTTGAAGGTTTGATTCACGTTACCGGCCTCCCTAAAGATTACTACTATCATGAGGCGTCGCAGCATCGCATGGTGGGTGAGCGTACGGGTCGAATATTCCGTTTGGGACAGAAACTTAAGGTTAAAGTCGTGCGGGTTAATTTGGAAGAGCGCAAGATTGATTTTGAACTGGTTGAAACTGGAAAGGCTGAGACTACAGGCGATGATGGATCTAAGCGTCCAAGAAAAGGTAAGGTTTCTCCCGCTGCCAAAGAGATGGCGGCAGATCATGATAAAAAGCGTCGAGGCAAACAGGGAAAGAAACCTGCAGGGGCCGGTAAGAAAGCCCCCGGTTCAAAAAAGCCCGGCTCTAAAAAGCGTAAGCCTGGCCTAAATAAAACTAGGGCTGGCTCACCCAATGCAGCCGCTAAATCGGGTGCTGGTAAAAAGAAAAGCCCGCGGCCTACACAGTAAGCAGCGGGCTAGATTTTTACTTAAGAGGTTTCTCTTAAGATGCTTTTACTTTAAGTGCTTTTACTTCAGGTACTTTGGCAAAATTCGATTCAGCACTTCTGCGATGTAGCTTAAAAATAACGTGCCCATGCTACTTTTGTAGAAGTTAGGGTCACTATTGCCAACCGCAAGAATGCCATACAGGTTGTTATAGCGCAGAGGCACAGCTGCAACAGAACCGACCTGCAAGCCTTTTTCACCAAACAGAAATGTCATCTCATCTTCTCGCAAGACACCACAGACTGCACGGTTAGAACCCAGCAAGGTACCTACTTTCTCGTTGGCTTTTTCTATACTGGAAACTCGCGCCATTGTCGGGGGCAACTGCTTGTCGTCACCGAGTAATGTCAGGCTGTAAAAATCAATCGCGTAGTCTTTACCCAGGCTGTCATAGAGAGTTTCGATCAGCGCAGGTAGATTTTTCGCCTCCAGCAGATTGAGCACTAGGCGTTTGGTTTTTTCAAACAGCAGGTCGTTGTCATGGGCTGTTTCGAGCATATTGTCTAGGCGCTTGCGCATTTCTTTGTTGCGGTCGCGCATAACGCCCACTTGGCGCTCAACCAAAGAGACAGCGTTGCCTGCGTTATGGGGTAGGCTTAGACTTTCGAGGATGTCGGGGTTCTTATCGAGAAAGGTTGGGTTAGCCTGCAAAAAATCTCGTACTATCTGCTCGGTGGTATCGATCTGCGTTTCTTCACTCATATTCTTATACGTCCATGGAAAACGGTAACGGCCGGTCCAGTCATTATTAGGGGCTGACCTTCTCCCTGCCAATCAATTGTTAAATCCCCACCATTGAGGTGAACAGTTACTGGAGAGTCTACCAGCTCCTGCTGTATGGCTGCCACTGCGGCGGCGCAGGCACCAGAGCCACAGGCCTGAGTTTCGCCAGCACCGCGCTCAAATACTCGCACATTAAGTTGCTGACGATCCACTACCTGCATAAAGCCAGCATTGACACGATTGGGGAATCGTTCGTGGCATTCCAGTTGGGGGCCAAGATCACTCACTGGTGCGGTTTGTATATCATCAACCTGCAAAATTCCATGGGGGTTACCCATAGAAACGGCTGCAATCTGATAGCTATTGCCGCCAATATCAATAGCATATAGGTTGGCAGGTTCAGCAGCCTGAAAGGGTATGTCCGCGGGGACTAATGCGGGAATGCCCATATCCACCGAGACCAGATTGTCCGCGTTAATGCGCAACTCCATCACCCGATTCATAGTTTTAACGCGAATCGTGCTTTTACCAGTCAGGCGTCGATCCTTAACAAAGCGTGCAAGACAGCGCGCACCATTGCCGCACTGTTCAACTTCGCCGCCATCGCTGTTAAAGATTCGGTAGTTAAAATCAATGTTGGGGTCAGAAGGTGGCTCAACCACTAAAATCTGGTCGCAACCAATTCCTAGGGTACGGTTTCCCAGACGGCGAGCCATCGATGCTGTCACTCGCACATTTTGCGTCAGGGCATCGATAACAACAAAGTCATTACCCAGGCCATGCATTTTGGTGAACTTCATTAACATATTAAGACCATTACTGAGCTGGCAGAAGCTGTTCGCCTCTCACCAGATCCTGAATCGTTTCTCGCGCACGCACTAGGTGTGCCTGATCGCCATCGACCATAATTTCTGGGGCCCGCGGCCGAGTGTTGTAATTGGAACTCATTACAAATCCGTAAGCACCGGCAGAGAAAAGACAGAGACAGTCACCTTCGGCAATCGCCAATGATCTATCTTTGCCTAAAAAGTCGCCCGTCTCGCACACAGGTCCAACCACATCATAGGTCTTAGTTGGTGCCTTGCTGCCACTGACCGGTTGGATATCCATCCAGGCCTGATAAAGCGCTGGGCGCAACATATCGTTCATGGCAGCATCGACAATGGCAAAATTCTTTTCGCCATTACTTTTCAAATATTCGACCTGGGTTAGAAGCACGCCGGCATTGGCTGTAATGGAGCGGCCGGGTTCCAGGACTAGGGTTTCGTGACGCCCTTCAAGTTGCGGTAATAGCGCCGAGAGATACTCTGCGGCTGAGGGGGCAACTTCATCTTGATAACGCACACCCAGTCCGCCGCCAATATCGATATGCTGCAAACGAATACCTAACTCAGTTAACTGGTCAACCAAGACGAGCAACCGCTCCATTGCATCAATAAAAGGCTGGATCTCAGTGAGCTGTGAACCAATATGGCAGTCGACACCCACCACGGAGATATTTTCCATGGCAGCCGCACGCTGATACACCGCCGCGGCCAAATTAATATCAACACCGAACTTATTTTCTTTTAAGCCCGTCGAGATATAGGGATGGGTTTTAGCGTCCACATCAGGATTGACTCGCAAAGAGACGGCCGCGGATACACCCAGCTCGGCCGCTGTATTGTTGAGTACTTCAAGCTCTGCTTCAGACTCAACATTAAAACAGTGGATGCCGACTTCTAAGGCGCGACGCATATCAGTGGCCGTTTTGGCGACACCAGAGTAGACGACTTTGGCCGGATCACCACCTGCCATCAGCACGCGCTCAAGTTCACCGAGAGAGACAATATCAAAACCCGCGCCAAGATTAGCCAGGGTTTGCAGCACCGCAATATTGGAATTAGATTTCACCGCATAGCAAATCAGATGGTCACGCTCACTAAGCGCCGACTGATAGGCGTTAAAGTTTTGGGTGATGGCCTCTTTGCTATAAACATAGCAAGGGGTGCCAAATTGATTGGCTATATCGGCGAGAGCAATGTCTTCGATAAACAGGCTCTGATGTCGAGTAGAAATAGTACTGTGCATGTTAGGATTCTGTATTTTCAGTATTGTTACCCTGAGTCACGGGGGCATCTTTAGGTAAATATAAGTCGCCAGTATTGCCGCAACCGCTAAGTCCAGCAAAGGCGCTGGCTAGGAGTAGGGCAATAAACAGGGCTTTAGGGACAACAATTTGAGGTAACATAATAACCCACTGTAAAGGCGTGTAAGTAAAGCCTATAAGTATAGCGGCACTGGTAGATTACGCCCAAACAATTATACTGCTGGGCATAAACTTATCGCTATTCCTTTGGCGGTTGGACTCGATTCAGTCGCTAATGGTTTTTTGGCTAATAACCCACAGGGTGAAACATGAACGAAGCAGAATTTAATCAGATTGTCGACGAACTGATGTTTTCGATTGAAGAGAGTATTGATGACAGCGGTACCGAGATTGATTATGAGAACAGTGCTGGGATGCTAACCCTGACTTGCGACGTTAACGGTACGCAGATTATTCTGTCCCGCCAGCCCTCGATGGGTGAAATCTGGTTGGCCGCGCGTTCGGGCGGATTTCACTTTAAGCTGGATGGTCAGTGGAAGAATACGGTTAGCGGAGAGTTGCTGTCGACCATGCTGGCAGATGCCTGCCTGGCACAGTCGACAGAGGTAGTAACCTTCGACTTCTAGCGAGTTCCTAAAAGCGCTGTGGCTCTCAGTGCCGCGGCTCTAACCTGCACTGGTGCTGTGCCGCCGATATGATTGCGCGCAGCAACAGAACCCTCAAGGGTTAGCACATCAAATACATCTGCAGTGATCTGATCTGAAAACTGCTGTAACTCCTCAAGACTCATCTCCGATAGATCCTTGTTTTCGGCAATACCATAGGCAACTGACTTGCCGACTATTTCATGAGAGTCGCGAAAAGCAATGCCCTTGCCGACCAGGTAATCAGCCAGATCAGTGGCTGTAGAAAAACCTCTGCGGGCTGCTTCGTACATCGACGGCTTGTTAGATTCGATGGCCGGAATCATATCGCCAAAGGCGCGCAGGCAGTCACGCACAGTATCCACGGTATCAAATAATGGCTCTTTATCTTCCTGATTATCTTTATTGTAGGCCAACGGCTGAGACTTCATTAGGGTCAGCAGGGAGATTAAATGTCCTGTGACTCGGCCAGTCTTGCCGCGCACCAACTCTGGTACATCCGGGTTTTTCTTCTGGGGCATAATTGAAGAACCGGTGCAGAAGCGGTCAGGCAGATTGATAAATTGGAACTGGGCCGAAGTCCAGAGCACGAGTTCTTCAGACATGCGAGACATATGCGTCATTAGCATGCTGGCAAAGGCGCAGAATTCGATGGCGAAATCACGATCACTCACAGAATCTAGGCTGTTTTCGGTAGGCTTGTCGAAGCCCATTTCAGCCGCAGTAAACTCACGGTTAATAGGGTAGGTGGTGCCTGCCAGTGCCGCTGCGCCCAGCGGGCTTTGATTGAGGCGTGCGCGACAGTCACAGAGACGACCATAGTCGCGCTCAAGCATTTCATTCCAGGCTAGCAGATGATGGCCAAAGGTCACCGGTTGGGCAGTCTGTAAATGAGTGAAGCCGGGCATAATAGTCTCAGACTCAGCGGCGGCAAGTTCGATCATTCCCTGCTGTAATCTTGTAAATAACGGCTTTATCTCATCGATTTGATCTCGCAACCAAAGGCGGATGTCGGTGGCTACCTGGTCATTTCTTGAACGTCCGGTATGCAGTTTTTTGCCGACGTGGCCGATGCGCGCGGTCAGGGCAGCTTCTATATTCATATGCACATCTTCAAGAGCCACGGACCATTCAAAGGTGCCGCTCTCTATCTCAGCGGCAATATCCTGTAGGCCATTGATAATCTGATCGCGCTCTTCAGTGGTCAGTACTTCAGCCTCTGTGAGCATTTTTGCATGGGCGATTGAACCCTGAATATCTTGACGATAAAGGCGTTGGTCAAAATTAACCGAGGCAGTAAAGCGCGCAACGAATTCATCCACAGGTTCATTAAATCGACCGCCCCAAGCTTGGTTGGTCTGTGGGGTTTTTACTTGCGGGGTTTTGTTCTTGTCCGAATTACTCATCGACGTCAGTGTCCAGTTGTTAAATTGCAGAGCGGATTATAGCCAATCATTGCCCCTAGCAGGGAAAAGTTACAGTAATTTGGGTATGATGAGGCCACTCGGAGTGAACCAATGGAGGGTTGCTATTGATCAAGGTATTGATCGTCGATAACGAGCTGTTGGCGGGAGTTCGAATAGAGCGTCTGCTAACGGCTATGCAAAATATTATTTTTGTTGGTCAGGCGACCAATAGAAGTTCAACTATGGCTATGGTTGAAGCGCAGGCGCCAGATATTGTGTTAATGAAAACGCCTATGCCTGAAATGGGCACCGTCTCATTTCCCAAAGTGTTTAATCAAGTTGTTCTTAATCCTATCGTTGTATTCTGCCCTAGTCTGGATCAGTTTGAATGCGGACCACTCAGAGGTAACTTAATTGGTGCCATATTGAGCGCCAGCAAAGAAGTGCATAACAAACGCAGACAATTATATGCCGGTGCGCGTTCATGTCTTTATGCCTATTCCTATCAGGGTATCGATGTCATTCCCATTGAGGACGTTCGCTTACTCAAAGCAGATCAAAAGTATGTCAGGGCCTATACGGCCAACACCGATTTCACCATCAATGAATCACTCAAAGGTCTTGAGCAGGAATTCCCCAATCTATTTATTAGAATTCATCGCAATGCGCTGGTGACCAAAGGGGCTATCCAGGGTATCAGGCGCATTGAAGGGCGCAGCCTAGCGATGCTTGATGATATTGATATTCAGCCGGAGATTAGCCGTCGCCTAGAGCCAAAATTACGTAAATTAACCGCGCAACTCTGACAACAGCCTTTAAATCGTCGATAATACCGACCTAAAAATTAACACAGGTTATTTTAGTGTCACGTATTCTTCGAATTGCTACCCGTAAAAGTCCCCTGGCCCTTTGGCAGGCAGAGTTTGTTAAAGCAGAACTGCTTAAATTCCATCCCGACCTTGAGGTTGAGTTGGTGGCCATGACCACCAAGGGCGACATCCTTTTAGATACGCCTCTGGCCAAAATTGGTGGCAAGGGTTTATTTGTTAAAGAGCTTGAGGTGGCCATGCTGGATGGTAGGGCTGATATTGCTGTGCACTCCATGAAAGATGTGCCTATGGAATTCCCCCCGGGTCTCGATTTAGCCGTTATCTGCGAGCGGGAAAACCCTCTGGATGCCTTTGTCTCCAATCAATATAAAAGCCTCGATCAATTGCCTGATGGCGCCATCGTTGGCACCTCAAGTCTGCGCCGCCAATGTCAGGTGCGCGCCCATTTTCCCAAACTGCAGATTAAAGAGCTGCGCGGCAATGTTAATACCAGACTCGCCAAGCTCGATAGCGGTGACTATCAGGCTATTATTTTGGCCAGTGCCGGGTTAATAAGGCTGGGCATGGAAGATCGAATTGCCAGTGCATTAGATTCTGAGCTCTCATTGCCCGCAGGTGGGCAGGGTGCTGTGGGCATTGAATGCCGAGCGGAAGACACAGCAACCCTCGAACTGCTGGCACCTCTCCATCATGAGGACACGGCTAGCTGTGTCGTGGCAGAGCGTGCCGTAAATCGCCATTTGCAGGGTGGCTGTCAGGTACCTATTGCCTGTTTTGCGGAGCTTGATGCCTCGAGAAAAACTATTGGTCTGCGGGGCCTAGTAGGCAGTATTGATGGTGCGATCCTGCTGCGTGCAGAACTGCAGGGCCCGCGTGAAAATGCGCAGGCGCTGGGTATTGAATTAGCAGAGCAGCTGTTGGCCCAGGGTGCTGGAGAGATACTGGCTGAGGTCTATGGCAGCCAGTAGTCTTAAAAATAGGTCTGTTCTCGTGGTGCGGCCACTGCGGGAGCAGGATGCTTTTTTGGCATTACTTGAGCAGTCGGGCGCCGATGTTACCTATACGCCAATAATGCGTATTGAGCCGATCGTTGAAACCCAGTCTATTGAAAACCTTATTCTGATCTTGGATCAATTTGATAAGGCGATTTTTATCAGCGCCAATGCCGCTGAATTAGGCTTGGAATGGGTAGATGAGTACTGGCCAATGCTGCCGTTAGGACTCGAGCTATTTGCTGTGGGTCAGCAGACAGCGCAGAGTTTTAGTCAATATGGATATCCGGTTTTTTGCCCCCAAGATCAGCAAAACACAGAAGGGCTTTTGGAGCTTGAGCAGTTACAAAACCTGGGCAGTAAAGCTGTGGTTATCTTTCGTGGTGGGGGTGGACGTCAGACTATGGGTGAAACTTTGGAGCAACGCGGCGCCAAGGTTAGCTACTGTGAATTATATAATCGCGTGATCGAGTCAGGCAGTTTAGAGCGGGCTCGACAGCAGGCTAAGACGACAGATTGTTTAATAGCCCACAGCGGAGAGTTGCTTCAGGCCATGGCCGATCCAAAAAATTTATTAGTGCCTTTGGTCGTTCCCAGTAATCGGGTTGCGGCTATGGCTCAGGAAATGGGATATCAGAGCATAGTCGTTGCCGACAATGCCTTACCGGAATCAATGCATCGGGCGGTTGAGGGATATTTTAAGACTGCAGAAAACGTCTAAAACAGACTAAAATAGACTAAGCTTTTAATGAGTAGCAGAGGGCAAAAAGTGACTAAAGATACCAAAAAGATAAAGGCTGAAGAAGTGGTTGATAAAAAAGCTGTGGATAAACAATCGGCTGAACAACAGACTGCGGCTAAATCGGCCCTCGATAAACCGGCCTTTAATAAAGAAGCCCTTGATAAAGAAACTTCTAATAAAGAGACTTCTGACAAAAAATCTTCTGAAAAAAAGCCCAATCCCGCACCTAAAACGCCCAATTCTAGCGGATCCCTCTGGCTGAAATTATTGCTGACGTTAATTGTTGTTGCCGGCTTGGTCGCTGCAGGTTGGTTTGGTTGGACTCATTGGCAGCAGCGTGTCACTGCGGCTGAAAATTTTAGTGCAAGGCTAGATAGCCTCGATAGGTCGTACGTCACCATTGCGCAACAGTCTCAAAAAGCCGAAAAGCGCCAATCTAAAGATATCGAACAGATGCAGAGAGGACTTTCCAATATTCAACTGCGTCTTAATAATCAGGGAAAGCGACTCGCGGAACTTGGCTCTACTACCCGCAGCGATTGGCTGCTCGCAGAAGCGGCCTACCTGGCGCGCCTCGCTAATCAGCGATTACAAACCGAACGCAGCACCAAAAACCCCCTAGCACTGTTAGAAAATGTCGATGTTATTCTTAAGCAGTTGGATGACCCAGAGTTACTGCCTCTGCGCGGCGCTGTGGCAATTGATATTACTGCTCTGCGAATGGCTGGTGAGGTTGACGCTGCAGGCCTCTATCTTGAACTCAACGCGCTGGCGGAAAGCATTGATCAGTTAGTTATTTTAAAACCGACAGCCGAAGCTGCAGTGGTTACCGATCAACCACAGGCAGCTTTAGAGCAGCCAAAAGAGCAGCCAAAACTGCAGGGTCTGATCACAGGTTTTGTTGATGGGGTTAGTCAGCTAATTAGGGTAACGCAGCGAGATCAGCCTATCGAGCCATTATTACAGGCCAATGAAGAGGGGGTAGTCCGACACAACTTACGCCTTATGTTAGAGCAGGCTCAGAGTGCGGTAATGCGCGAAGAGCAGGCCATTTATAGTAAAAGCTTGGGCAAAGCTCAGCGCTGGTTGGCACAGTATTTTCAACTCAACCCCAATGCAGAGGTTCTTCGGCAGCGACTGGCTAGGCTAAGTGAGCAAGAAATTATTCAGCAACTGCCCGATATCAATGGTTCACTCCAGGCTATAGAGACACTGATTACACTGCGCAACAGCCGCTTAACTGCTGCCGATAACGACGAGTCGGTGACCCAATAATGCGAAAAATTTTACTGATCTTTATGCTGGCACTGCTATTAGGTGCTGCAGGTATTTGGTTATTACAGCAGGGCAGTGGCTATATTCTGATCAGTATTGGCACTACCAATATAGAGATGAGTGTCTGGGTCGGTGTACTGCTGTATATCGCCCTCAGTGCCATCTTGGTGTGGCTGTTATTACTGGTGCGCTGGTTGACGGGTGCGGGAGGCCTGCGCCATTGGTGGAACTCTTTTAGCAGCGCGAGGCAGGTGAGTAAAACCGCTCAGGGGTTATTACTTTATGCCGAGCATGACTGGCAAAAATCCGGTCAGTTGCTGTCTCAGTCTGCAGATAAATCTTCAATGCCAGTGATCAATCTATTGTTTGCTGCCCGAGCGGCGGCCGAGAACAATGAAATTGAAAAGGCTCGGCAGCTTTTAGAGCGACTAAAAATCACTCACCCCAATGCGAGTTTTGCCGCGGACAAGCTATTGGCTGAATTATTAATCATCGACGAACAGTTTGTCGATGCACTGTCATTACTGTCAGGTTTATACAAAGATAAACCCAATGACAGAGCAGTTTTACGTCTTTTGGCCGATGCCTATTGCCTGACCGAAGACTGGTCTGCTCTGCAAAAGATTCTCCGCGACATTAGCCATTATGGTGCCCTCAACAAACAGGCTGCTGCCAACCTAGAAATAGATACCTATTGCAGTCTGTTACTAGAATTTACCCCCGACTCGGAGCTTACTGAGCCGGAACAGCAGAGCCAGCTAGCAGATCTTTGGACTTTAGTGCCCAAACCTCTCCGCAAGCTACCAGAGCTTATCTGTGCCTATGGGGATGCATTGCAGGCGGTTAATGTAGGCAATAAATTACAGCCGCTATTGACCAAAGCGCTAAATAGTAGCTGGCATGCTGATCTAGTTGAACGTTTCGGTGAGTTGCAGGGGGAGTCGCCCCAAAAACAGCTGGCAGTGGCCGAGAAGTGGTTATTGAGTCATTCAGAAGATGCAGATTTACTGCTGGCTCTGGGGCGTATTTGTCGGCGATCAGAGCTATTGGGTAAGTCCCGTGACTACCTGTCGGCCGCGGTTAAGTTAAATCCCTGCCCGCAAACCTATCTGGAATTGGCCGAGCTGTTAGGCACAATGAATGATCAGGCTGGCAGCGCCGAGATGTATCGCAAGGGGCTGTTGATTGGTCTCGCGTTAGAGCAGTAGCGAGCCTAGATATTTAGGCGCTAAATACGTTTCTTTTTTAAATCTCTGATCAAAAACCGTGCTGGATGCATCGCCAGCCGGAGCTCCCGCTCTAGGGGCGGAACTTCACCAGCAATCTCAGCCGCGAGTATCTCTGCGGTTAATGGGGCATAACAGAGGCCTCTAGAACCCATGCCGCAGTGCACAAAGAGATTTGGCTGATAGCTGCCTAATGTGGGCACCAATTTGCGCGCATCGCGCCTTAATACGTCGTAATCTTCTAATAAAGAGGGCAGGTACGGCACCGGTCCAACAATCGGAAGATAGTCTTTGGTGGTGCAGCGATAGTTGGCTCTACCGTCCATATCGCCAGTATCTTGCGGCCCTAAGGCAACACCCAAGCCGCCGTCTGTGGCACTCATCTGCTCGACATTGGCGCGATGATCTTCCTCGCGCAGGCTAGTGGTAAATACCGCTTTGTTGTAGGTAGCACCGCAGTTATGGGTGCCATTTTGTATTGGTGTAATATAGCCCTCACCGCAGATCACGGTTTTTAACCCCTCGCTGGCCTCTGACGCTGAGAGTAGACTAATCTGTCCCCGAAGCTGAGTGACTGGGAGAAAGTTGGTCTGCTCAAACTGCTCGCAGCCATAGGCGTTGGCAACCACTAGGGTCTCAGTTTCAATAACTATCTGACCCTGTTCATCAAAAAGCTGCCAGCCATCCTCAGTATTTTTTAGCTGCTTAATGTCAGCTTGGATGAGAGGAATACTGTCCCGGGCTAAGAGCTCCTGACAAACCTGTGCCGGGGGTAGCCAGCCCAGTTGAGGGAAAAACAAACCAAGCTCTGAGCTCATGGTTATGCCGCTCAGCTCACATATCTGGCGATTATCCAGCATTTCCACCAATGATTCCTGGCCGCTAAATCGTTCACTGATGGCAAGAAAATCTTGCTGCACCTTAGAGCTCTCTGGTACGACTAAAACACCACACTGTTCGCCGTAGCCAGCCTCCCAAAACGGTTTGTAGTAGCGGCTGGCGAGCATGAGTGCGGCCAAATTAACTCGGGGCAAAGGTTGGTCACGCACCGATAATTTGGGGTAAATAATGGCCTGACTATTGCCCGAGGCCTCTTGGCCGGCAATGGGATGACGATCAATCACAGTCACCTGATAGCCGCGCTTGTGGAGTGCTGCAGCCGCGGTGCAGCCTGCAATGCCAGCCCCTAAAATGGTCACTGTCTTTTTGTGCTGCTGAGGTTTGGCCTTATTAATGTGCCAGGGGCTGGAGGTTTTAAGGTTGGCATCAAAGTCGGCATCAGCTGCCATGCTGGTGTTGGGGCCAGATAGGGCGCTGATAGTTTGCCTGAGCGGCTCTGATGCGATGCTTATAAACCAGGCATCTATGGGTTTAGTATTGTGACTGGCCAAGCCGAGATCGGGACTCTGGGCAATCTCAGCAAACATAGCGTCGGCTTCGCCAATCATCAGGCATAGGCTTACTCGGCCATCAAATAGCTCAAGATGATGCATGCCCTTAACGCTGGCTGGATATTGGTCAATAAGCTGTCTGGCCAGATCGGCATACTGGGGCCAGTCGGCTAAGGCTGTTTCTAAATCTGCCTTGTTGGGTGGCTGAGCAGAGGCTGAAATAAACTGCAGACGCGAGGGCTTAGACGTGGTTTTTAACCATAGATCGCAGGCCGCTAAAAAGTGCGCGCCATAACCGAATTCGGTTTCACCTAATGTGAACAGGCCGTCGTCACCTTGCAGTGACTGCCAGCGTTTTTCTAGATGGTTTTGAACGAGGCAGCTGTCAATCGAGCTTTGCTCTATTGCGTCGTTATTAATTGCCACTTTTTTAATATCCACTTAAAGGGATGTCACTGTGACCTGAGGTCAAATTCAGCCAAAATTTGTTCGCACCAGAGATTGATAAACCCCTCGGATAGCTCAAGCTGATTTTCGTCATCCAGAGGCAGGCCGACAAAAAACGCCTCATCTTCAGTTAACGCCTTAGACTGCTCAAAGGTATAGCCCTTATTGGGCCAGGCGCCGACAGTGGTGGCACCCTGATTAACAATTTTACTCCAAAGATACCCCAGAGCATCTTGAAACCATTCTGGATAACCAATTTGATCGCCGAGACCATAGACAGCCGCTTTGGCATGTTTGAGATCGAGGCTGTCGATGTCATCCCAGTGGGTTTCCCAGTCTTCTTGCAGTTCGCCGTAATCCCAGGTTGGAATGCCTAGAATCAGATAGCTGTAGCTTTCCATCAGGCTGATTGGGTCATCGGCAATATTGTGCATCGTCACTACATTACCACCGAGCAGGCTATTGATGCGGTCGCGAATTTTCTCACCAGCCATTTCGGTGTAGCAGGTTGAGCTGCCATAAAACAGGCCAATTTTTATGCTCATAATGAACCTGCCGTCGCAAAGCCCAGCTGCCGCCAAGCTTCATAGGTCACTATGGATACGGTGTTGGAGAGGTTAAGACTGCGGCTCTGTGGTTGCATGGGCAGTCGTAACACATGACCGGCGCCGACTTCGGTACGAATATCTTCGGGGAGACCCCTAGTCTCTGGGCCAAACAGCAGGGCATCACCTGCTTGATAGGTGGCTTCTGAGTAACAGACAGTGCCTTTGGTACTCAGGGCATAGATGTTTTTGGGTTGGGCGCTCGCCAAATAGGCGAGCCAGTTGGCATGGACCTGCAGGTCTTGAAACTCGGCGTAATCCAAGCCTGCGCGGCGGAGTTTTTTATCATCCAGATCAAAACCCAGCGGTTCGATCAGGTGTAAGCGAAAACCCGTGTTGGCACAGAGGCGGATGATATTTCCAGTGTTGGGCGGGATTTCCGGTTGGTACAAAACAATATCAAGCATATTAAATATCTACAATCTCCACCATCAGGTCGTCTGATAGTCCTTCTAATAATGTTGTTAAATCAGTTTGCGACAGGCTGTCGGGTAACTGGATATAGGCGTGGGCATGGAACATGGTGCCCGCAGACATGGGGGCGCTTTCACAGAAGGTTTCTAGAGACTCTAGATTGACATGTTTACTGGCCAGTTGGGCTGCAATTTCGCCAACAATACCAGGTCTGTCATTGGCAATAATTTCAACACACAGGGGTATTTCGTGCTCGCTGTGAAAGAGACTATTTTCGACAATAACCGAGATACCCTGCTCACTGAGCCCGGTTAGGGCTTCCTGCAATGCCTTGTTGTTTTGGGCATCTACCTCGATGAGTAGAATTCCGGCAAACTTACCGGCCAGACGATTCATGCTGCTTTCCATCCAATTGCCGCTGTGGGCGGTAATGGTTTGGGCAATTTTCTCGACAATTCCTGGGCGATCTTCAGCAAGAATTGTTACTACCAGATGATTAGTCATAGGTTTACCTGAGGTGCGGACTTTATTTCGAGTTATTATGACACCTTTTATTGCAGAGCTCTTTAATAAGGGGCTCTTTATTCAAGCACTGTTTATTAATGTGCTTTTAATTATGGTCTATTCTAAGGCGCTGTTATAGTTTGAACTAAATGGATTAGGAGAGTTATGGGTTATGAAAAATATGGCATTAAATGGATTACGGTTATTGTTAATACTCAGTGCATCAATGACTGCACTCGCCGCTCAGGCAGAGCGAGATGCGTCTAGAGATCAGTTCCGTCATCCGGTTGAAACCCTGGCGTTTTTTGGTATCACGCCTGAGATGGATGTAATCGAAATTAGCCCTGGCGGCGGTTGGTACACCGAAATTTTGGCCGATCATGTCAAAGGTACGCTGTTTGCGGCACATTTTAACCCTGAGTCAAAGAGTGACTATTATCTCAATTCAAGAAAAGGCTTTGAGCAAAAAATAGTGGCCAATCCAGCGCTCTACGGCAATGTCGAAATGCACACCTTTGATGCCTCGGAAAACTTGCTGACCACGGCAGACAGTAGTGCCGATGCCCTGGTGACCTTTCGTAATGTTCATAACTGGCTGGGCTCTGAAAGCGAAGCCAGCTCATTTGAGTTGTTTTATAACAGTTTAAAACCTGGTGGGGTTTTGGGTGTGGTCGAACATCGCGCGCCGTCGGGTATAGATCGTGAACTGATGATAACCAGTGGCTATATGCCTCAGGATTATGTGATTCAGTTAGCTGAGCAAGCAGGTTTTGTTTTGGAGGCCAGCACTGAACTCAACGCTAATCCAAAAGACAGTGCAGATCACCCCAAGGGTGTCTGGACATTGCCGCCCGTTCTTCGGTTGGGTGAGCAGGATCGTGAAAAGTACCTAGCCATTGGCGAGAGTGATCGTATGACATTGCGCTTTAGAAAGCCCGGTGAAGGAAGTTCAGCGAGTGATTGAAATACCTGTTGAAAGGCTAAACGCTGAGATTCTCAATTCGGTCATCGAAGAGTTTATTCTACGCGAGGGTACCGACTATGGTGCTCAGGAATCTAGCATGGGCAATAAAATTGCCCAGGTGCGCCGTCAGTTGGATGCTGGTGATGTGTTAATAACCTTTGACCCTGCAACCGAAAACTGCACATTGCTCACTAAGCACCAGTTTAAACGCTACGTGCTTGAGCAAGAGGCGGCCAAAGAGGGGGGCGACCCCTACGAAGATTATTCTCAGCAGGCTGGTCAAGATGACTCTAGCCAGGAGAGTTGATTGATGGTTGAGGGGCGGTAATGGCACAGCGGTTAAATTCAGCAACCGTTTTTTCGCCTTGGCAGGAACAGCTTGAGGCTGCGCCACAGATTCTAGTGGGCTTTAGTGGCGGTCTGGATTCGACCGTTTTACTGGCATTACTTGTGGATATTATTCCAGCCCAGTGTCTCTGTGCAGTGCATGTTAATCATGGTCTATCTAATAATGCGAGTCAGTGGCAATCCCATGCTGAGGCATTCTGTCGGTCATTGGGTGTGCAGCTGCACAGTGAAGCTGTGTCTGTTCAAGAAACGGGGCAAGGACTCGAAGCTGCAGCCCGTGAAGCCCGCTATCAGGTGTTTGAAAACCTGTTGCAGCAAGATGGCTTGCTACTGCTTGGCCATCATGCCGATGATCAGGTTGAGACGGTGCTCTATCATCTGCTGCGGGGCTCAGGTACTAAAGGTTTGTCGGGTATTCCGGCGTCACGAGCCATCGTCCGTGGTCAACTCATTCGGCCTCTGCTCTCCTGGCAAAAAGCCCAGCTGCAGGCCTATGCTGAACAGCGCAAGTTAAGCTGGATTGAAGACGAAACTAATCTCGAAAGCACCTTTGATCGCAACTACCTGCGCAACAATGTGGTGCCCGAGATTGCGGCACGGTGGCCAGATTATGCTCAGCGTATTGCCCGTTCGGCACAGCTAAGTAAAGACAGTGAAGATCTTGCCTTGGCAGTTGCGGTGGAGGATTTACAGGGGTTGGATGCCAGAATTGAGCGAGGGGGCTGGTCGCTGTGCTTAGATGCCTTTGCGGCCTTAACAGTCATGCGCCAGAAAAATACCTTGCGCCAATGGCCGGGCCTGCATCAGCTGCCCCTGCCGGGCCATAAAATAATCGACGAAATTCTCTGCGCTGTGATTCAGGCTCGGGAAGACGCGGCACCCAAAATAATGTGGCAGGGTCTGCGTTGGGGACGCTTCCGTAATCGTCTGTATCTGGTAGCGGTCTCAGATCAGTTGCCTGCAACGAATCAAGAGCTACTCTGGCAGCCTGAGTTGCCGCTAGTTCTGCCTGATGGTAGCAGCCTCAGTGGTGAAATAACCCTAGGTCAGGGCCTCTGCTTAGAGTCGGGTCAATCTGTGATGGTGCGCACAAGGCTGGGGGGTGAGCGCTGTATGCCGGCGGGCCGGAAGCACTCTAACAGCCTCAAAAAACTGCTTCAAGAATCGAATCTAGAGCCCTGGTGGCGAGATAGAATCCCGCTGCTATACAGGGGTGAACAGCTTGTGGCTGTGGGCGACCTATGGGTTTGTGAAGGCTATCAGGCGGCGCCAGATCAGCCCGGTATTAGCGTTAGCTGGCATCTCAACTCATTAGTGGATTCCCGGTAGATTCTTCACACATCAGAGTAGAATCGCAGGGGCCTTTCTGTTAATCTGCTAACCCATCTACATAGGGTGGGCCACAGCCAGTTTCATGGCTAAAAGACCTTTCTTAGACATACTTTTTTCACATTAAATTCGATCTTTGCAGGGTCTCTATGACGCGTTTTATCTTTGTTACCGGTGGTGTTGTTTCTTCATTAGGAAAGGGCATTTCAGCCGCTTCGCTAGGTGCTGTGCTTGAAGCTAGAGGCTTAAGCATCACCATTCTAAAGCTCGACCCCTATCTCAATGTTGACCCGGGCACCATGAGTCCCTATCAGCATGGCGAAGTCTATGTCACCCAAGATGGCGCAGAGACTGACTTAGATCTTGGTCATTACGAGCGGTTCCTGCGCTCCAAAATGACTCAGCGCAACAACTTCACCAGTGGCCAGGTGTACGAGACGATTTTGCGTCGTGAGCGGCGTGGCGACTTTCTGGGCGGAACCGTACAGGTTATTCCCCATGTTACCGATGAAATAAAGCGCCGTGTTTATGCCGGTGCCGGCGACCATGATATTGCTGTGGTCGAGATTGGTGGCACGGTGGGCGATATTGAGTCGCAGCCATTCCTTGAGGCCGTTCGCCAAATGCGCGGTGAGCTGGGCTTTAAGCAATCGATACTCATTCACCTGACCCTAGTGCCCTATATTGCGTCAGCCGGTGAGACCAAAACTAAGCCTACCCAGCACTCTGTAAAAGAAATGCGTTCACTGGGTTTACAGCCCGATGTATTGCTGTGCCGTTCCGAAGTAGAGCTGGTAGAAGATCAACGTAAGAAAATCTCATTGTTTACCAATGTTGAATTGCGGGCCGTTGTGCCGGTGATGGACGCGCCTACGATTTATCAGGTACCGCGCATGCTCCACGACTGGGGTCTGGATGAATTTGTCGTCGATCGTTTTAATTTAGATTGTCCACCGGCAGATCTCGCCGAATGGGATGCTGTTGTTGAGAATCAGCTTAACTCGGAAGGTCAGGTCACCATCGCTATGGTGGGCAAGTACATGGAGTTATTGGATGCCTACAAGTCATTGTCTGAGGCGTTAACGCACGCCGGCATTCACAATAAAACCAAGGTCAAGATTCGCTATATCGATTCTGAGCTGTTGGAATCTGACCACACATTAATTGATGGCGCCGACGCAATTTTGGTCCCAGGTGGCTTTGGTACCCGAGGTACCGAAGGCAAGATTCATGCAGTTAAAACTGCCCGTGAGAAAAACATCCCCTACCTGGGTATCTGCCTAGGTATGCAGGTTGCCGTTATTGAGTATGCGCGCAATGTCTGTGGTTTAAGTGGCGCTAATAGCACCGAGTTTAATGCCAATACCGATCATCCCGTGGTTGGTCTTATCGCTGAATGGATCGATGCCGCAGGCAATAAAGAGATGCGCACCGAGCATTCAGATATGGGTGGCACCATGCGTTTAGGCGCTCAGGTCTGTCATCTTATACCTGGCTCCAAAGCGTATGAAATTTACGGTAGCGAGCAGATCGAAGAACGTCATCGTCATCGCTTCGAGGTCAATAATAATTACCTGCCCCAGCTTAAAGAAGCGGGTCTGGTTATCGGTGGACTGTCATTTGATAAGACGCTGGTTGAGACGGTTGAACTGCCGGATCATCCCTGGTTCTTTGCCAGCCAGTTCCACCCGGAATTCACCTCGACGCCTAGAGACGGCCACCCGTTGTTTCAGTCTTTTGTCGTGGCGGCAACCGCATATCAAGCATCGAAAACAGGAAGCTAAGCATGGGCTCAGTCACAATTAATGTAGCGGATATTGGTGTTAGCAACGATGCCCCCATGGTACTTTTTGGTGGTATGAATGTTCTGGAATCCCGCGACATGGCCATGCAAATTGCCGAAGCCTATGTGCGTGTTACTGAGAAACTGGGTATTCCCTATGTGTTTAAGGCCTCGTTCGATAAGGCCAATCGCTCGTCTATTCACTCATACCGTGGTCCAGGTATCGATGAAGGCCTAAAGATTTTTCAAGAGATTAAAAGTACCTTTAATATTCCTCTGATTACCGATGTCCATGAGATTGATCAGGCGGCACCTGTGGCAGAGGTCTGCGATATTATTCAGTTGCCGGCATTTTTAGCTCGGCAAACAAATCTGGTTAAAGCCATGGCTGCAACCGATGCTGTTATCAATATTAAAAAACCACAGTTTTTAAGCCCGGGTCAGATGGGCAATATCGTCGACAAATTCCGTGAATGTGGCAATGAGAAAATTATGCTTTGCGAACGCGGCACCTGCATGGGTTACGACAACCTAGTGGTTGATATGCTGGGTTTTAGAACCATGAAAGAAGTCAGTGGTGGTTTGCCCCTAATCTTTGATGTGACCCATGCGCTGCAATGCCGTGACCCCCTGGGAGACGCCTCTGGTGGTCGTCGTCATCAGGTTGCTGAGCTTGGGCGTGCGGGCATTTCTGTGGGTCTGGCCGGTTTGTTTTTAGAAGCCCATCCACATCCTGACCAAGCTCTATGCGATGGTCCTAGTGCACTGCCGCTGGACAAGCTAGAACCCTTCTTGGCGCAAATGAAGGCCTTTGATGATTTGATAAAGTCTCAGCCTGATTTAAATATTTTATAAGCAGAAAATTTAACATCCTCAGATAACCTTTTTACTCAATATTCACCTAATGGAGAACGAAGTACATGAGCAACATTGCAGATATTCGAGCCTTTGAAATTCTAGACTCGCGCGGCAACCCTACAGTACAGGCAGACGTAATCTTAGAAAATGGCATCGTGGGAACAGCCTGCTCACCCTCAGGAGCTTCAACGGGTTCTCGAGAAGCGCTAGAACTGCGCGACGGTGACAAGGGGCGCTATCTTGGCAAAGGTGTACTTACCGCCGTTAACAATATCAACACCACTATTAAGTCATTACTGCTTGGCACAGATGCTGCAGACCAGCGTGCTCTGGACCAGGCGATGATCGACGCCGATGGCACAGAGAATAAAGCTACCTTGGGCGCCAATGCTATTTTGGCCGTGTCTCTTGCCGCCGCTAAAGCTGCAGCCCAAGACAAAGGTATGCCACTTTATGCGCATATTGCAGAGTTAAATGGCACCGCGGGTCAGTACAGCATGCCCGTTCCCATGATGAATATTATTAATGGTGGCGAACACGCCGACAACAATGTCGATATCCAAGAGTTCATGGTGCAGCCAGTTGCGGCGAAAAGCTTTGCTGAAGCCTTGCAGGTTGGCGCAGAAATATTTCATGCTCTAAGAAAAGTATTAAGCGCCAAAGGCCTCAATACTGCTGTGGGTGATGAGGGTGGTTTTGCTCCGGATCTATCTTCCAATGCAGAAGCATTGGCAGTGATTAAAGAAGCCACTGAAGCTGCTGGTTACAAGTTGGGTGAAGATGTGACCCTGGCATTGGATTGCGCCGCTTCGGAATTTTATAAAGACGGCCAGTACAATCTTGCCGGTGAAGGAAAAATTTACAGTGCCGATGGCTTTAGTGATTTCCTAGCCTCGCTCTGCGACCAATACCCCATTATCTCGATTGAAGACGGTCTCGACGAATCTGATTGGGATGGCTGGAAATACCAAACTGAAAAACTTGGCGATCGCTGCCAGCTGGTCGGTGACGATCTGTTCGTTACCAACACCAGCATTCTCAGTCGCGGTATTGAACTGGGTGTGGCTAACTCAATTCTGATTAAGTTTAATCAGATTGGTACGCTGTCAGAGACATTGGATGCCATCGCTATGGCCAAAGAAGCCGGTTACAGCGTAGTTATTTCTCACCGCTCTGGTGAGACCGAAGACACCACCATTGCTGATTTGGCTGTTGCCACGGCTGCGGGTCAGATTAAGACTGGCTCACTATGCCGCTCAGACCGTGTTGCCAAATATAACCGTTTGCTGCGTATTGAAGCAGAGCTTGGCAACAGCGTTGCGCCCTATCGCGGCCGCGCTGAATTCAAGTCCTAATTTGATGGTTATGGCATCTCCCTTGCTAAACGGCATAGAATAAGCAGATGCGTTGGTTGCTGATAATACTAATTGTTTTCCTTGCTGGCCTGCAGTTTCGACTGTGGGTTGGTGAGGGTAGTCTCGCCCATAAAGCGGAGCTGGATAAGAAAGTTGAACAGCAGCGTATCGAAAATAAAAAACTCAGGTTACGCAATAAGCAGATTGCTCAAGAGGTTGAAAGTTTAAAAACCAATCTTGATTCTATTGAAGAGAAAGCGCGCAAAGACCTTGGCATGATTAAAGACGGTGAAATCTTTTATCTAGTGATTGATAAAGACGATCGCGTTTTACAGCAGGCCCCTGAGGCTGAGAACAAGAACAAGAACAAGAATAAGAATAAGAATAAGAATAAGAATGAGAGCCTGATGCCAGAGGCAGTACTCAACCTTGAATAAAAAATCACCCAAATACTGGGCCATCGTGCCTGCCGCAGGAACTGGAAAACGTTTTTCTGCGGATATTCCCAAGCAATTCCATCATTTAAACGGCGGCTTGGTGGCTCAGCACACATTGAGTCGGCTGTTGAGTATTCCGGTGATTGAGGCGATTATTTGTCCTTGCGATATTAGCTCTGGCTACTGGTCCAAAGTCCCGGTCATTGAAAACCCTCGAGTTCGCTTAGTGGCTGGTGGTGATCAACGTGCCCATTCGGTGCTCAATGGATTGGTGGCGATACATGACCTAGCCCATAAAGATGACTGGGTACTGGTACATGATATGGCGCGCCCCTGTATTACACCGGCCAGTATCGGTAAGTTAATTAGTGACGTGGGCAATCATGCTGTGGGCGGTATTCTCGCGGCACCGATTAATGACACCTTGAAGCTGGTCACGCCCAAGGGTGATATTGTCAGCACCGTCAATCGCGCTGAATATAGAGCCGCACAGACCCCTCAGATGTTTCGTTACGGTCTGTTGCAGGAAGCTATACAGAGCATGCTAGACAATAAAAAAATCCCCACAGACGAAGCCTCAGCCATTGAATATGCGGGCTTACAGGCCATAGTTATCGAAGGTCGGCAGGACAATATAAAAATTACCCGTCGAGAAGATTTGGTGATTGCCGAGGCAATTATGAAAAATCAGGAGGCAGAATAATGCGTATAGGACATGGTTACGATGTACATGCTTTTGGCGAGGGTAATGCGCTGATTTTGGGTGGGGTAACCATCCCCTATAACCGCGCATTTGTGGCTCATTCTGATGGCGATGTGTTAATTCATGCATTGATCGATGCTTTGCTCGGTGCACTGGCGTTAGGTGATATAGGCCAGCATTTCCCGGATACTGATGCTGCCTATAAAGGCAGTAATAGCCGCGACCTGCTGGCAGTGGTGGTGGCAATGATGAATAAAGCAGGTTACGCGTTAGGTAACGGGGATATTACGATAGTCGCCGAAAGCCCGAAAATGGCACCCCACCTTGAAAAGATGCGCCTTAATTTGGCTGCAGATATGGGGGCTGATATCAGCCAGATTAACATCAAGGCTACCACCACTGAAAAGCTTGGCTTTGCCGGTCGACAGGAAGGTATCGCCTGCCATGCTGTGGTTCTGTTAAGTGCCGTGTCTTGACTGTGCCGTCTGTGACCAAATCTTCTATCAACGAACTCTCCGCGGATGAAAGCAATCAGTTTGATTTTCATCGGATGCCGCGCCTACTCGGCGAGCCTTTAGGGCGCGCAATGTTTAGAAGCCAGCTAGAAGATTTTCAAGTCGATGAAATAATTGATCTTCAGCCCAGTGGTGAAGGTGAGCATCTGTTAGTGCATATCCGTAAGCGCGACCAAAATACTACCTGGGTGGCGGGTTTGCTGGCTACGTTAGCGGGTATTAAACGTAATGATGTGGGTTACTGCGGAATGAAAGACCGTTTCGCCGTGACTACCCAGTGGTACAGCCTGCATATTCCAGGTCGCGAGTTGGATATTGCCCAGTTACAGCATGATGATTTTGAAATTATTACCAGTGCTCGGCACAATAAAAAATTGCGCCGTGGCATGCATCAGGGCAATCAGTTCAAACTTGTTCTGCGGGACTTTAAGGCTGACCCAGCCATAGTGGCAGAGCGCCTATCATTGATAGAGCGGCGCGGTGTCCCCAACTATTTTGCCGAGCAACGATTTGGCCACGATGGTGGTAATCTCCATGAAGCACAGAGGCTAATTGCCGCTGACCAGCTCAAGGGCAACCGCCATGGTACTGGGATCTATCTCTCTGCTGCCCGCTCTTGGCTGTTTAATTTAGTGGTGGCTAAAACTATTGAGCGCGGTGACCTGAGTGATCAGACTGGACCGCTGTGGGGAAGAGGGCGCTCTAATGCCAGTGCCGACAGTGCGCTTCTGGAAACTGAGGTGTTAGCTGATTGGCAGGGCTGGTGCTATGCGTTAGAGCATGCAGGCCTTAAACAGGAGCGCCGTAATTTGCTGTTAAAGCCTGAAAACTTAGATGCAACCTGGTCTGAGAATGAATGTCTGACTCTCAGTTTTGCCTTGCCCAGCGGCTGTTTTGCAACGGCATTGTTGCGCGAAGTAGCGGAATTATATCGCCCGAAATTTGAAGCCCTGTGATATATTACCGACCAAGCAATAATGGGGCTTTCAGCCACCTTTTGCCCTCTATAAGCAGACCTTTTATTAGTCCTTTTATTGGATCTTTTTAACAGCCTTTATAATGGGCGCACATTACAGGGGAATTGGGTGAACTCGATCGAACTAGCTGGCGTTGGCATGACCTCCCAGCGAACCCGTGAGCGATTAATTCAAAGACTGATTGATCAGGGTATCGCCAATCAAGCGGTACTTGATGTTATTCGCATGACTCCTAGGCATATATTTCTTGATGAAGCCCTGTCTCATAAGGCCTACGAAGATACGGCTCTGCCGATCGGCTATTCCCAAACATTGTCGCGGCCCTATATTGTCGCGCGCATGACCGAAATACTGCTCAGTGCGGGGCCACTCAAAAAGGTTCTTGAGATTGGCACAGGCTCTGGCTACCAAACCACTATTCTCTCTCAGCTTGTAGATGAAGTCTGCACGGTTGAGCGTATAGATCCCCTGCTTAGAAAGGCCAAAGATCGCTTCAGAAAACTGGGTTTGAATAATATTACTGCAGAGCTGTCTGACGGCAGCTTTGGTTGGGATAAACACGCGCCTTACGATGGCATTATTACCACTGCGGCACCTCAGGCAATACCAGAAGGTCTGTTACGTCAGATGGCGCCAGACGGCATTCTGGTGATTCCAGTGGGCAATGGTCAGTCTCAGGACTTGCGGGTGCTAAAACGTGTCGGTGATTCCTCTGAGTTTGACGAAGAGATCGTTGAAAAAGTGATGTTCGTGCCGCTGCTTGGCGGACTGTCCCGCTAGCCTTTAACACCAGCCCTTAACACCAGCTTAGGCTGAATAGTCACAGCTAATTGCGAATAGTTAGAATAGGAGCAGATATGCGTAACCCAGGTCATTATTTGTTACTGTTTTTAAAAGGCGCCGCCATGGGTGCTGCAGATGTAGTGCCTGGGGTCTCCGGCGGCACTATCGCCTTTGTCAGCGGTATCTATGTCGAGCTCATCGATACCATCAAATCCATTAATTTAAAGGCGCTAAAAGTCCTTCGTTCCAAGGGCATTGCTGCGGCCTGGGCGCATATTAACGGCAAATTCTTGGTGACCCTTTTAGCGGGCATACTCACCAGTCTGTTTTCTCTGGCCAAGGTAATGCAGTATTTACTAGTAGCTCATCCACTTCCTCTGTGGTCA
>Ga0307997_10000120_pt1 | contig 33038 bp, 32 predicted proteins | sample Davwhametageno36_FD_203165 | JGI IMG/M metagenome (GOLD analysis project Ga0307997, IMG submission 203165) | Marine microbial communities from Davis Island wharf, Antarctic Ocean - #36 | ecosystem: Environmental > Aquatic > Marine > Unclassified | place: Antarctic Ocean: Davis Island wharf... | reverse complement strand
AATAACAGCCACTCACTTATCACTGGATTTCAAGACGGAATGGCGGTAATGGATACAAATATATGGATTATCGGCCTGACGCAATCGTTTTTCGGTGGCGCAATGTACACCTTTGTTTTTCTATGGACACCAGCACTAGACATGTCCAAAACAACTATTCCATACGGCCTAGTTTTTGCTACATTTATGGTAATGATTTCAATCGGCAGTGGTATTTTCAAACGCATGTCGCATCGTGTCGAACAAATACCGTTTGTCATCTTTACCATAGCATTAGCTACTTCAGTCATGACGATACTAACACTAGAGCATGAACATGCCGTCTTCATATCATTTCTAATCTTTGAAGTGTCCTGTGGCATTATGTTTCCCACTTACGGTTCACTACGTTCCATCTACATCCCCGACGAACATCGGACCACAATCATGAACATTTACAGAATTCCACTCAATGTCTTTGTTATTATTATATTAATAAATAAACAGTTCATGTCACTAAAAGTGGCGTTTGGAGCCTGTTGTTTAGCGTATATGGGATGCATACTACTCTGGACACAATTTGTACAACCGGTTAAAGTGTCAGACGGGAAAGAATATGAAATGGGAAAGGTTGAGGAAGATTACGGAGATTTAGACGAATATGAACTAGAATCGAATGATTCAGAAGAGGATTTAACAGAATATTCTTAATTTCGTTTTAGTAAATATGTTTTTCTTTCCGCAGGCTTCGCACGAATACAGTCACTGTTCGCCGTTCCAACTTCATAAACAATGCACTTGGTCTTGGCGCGTGTCACTGCCGTGTAAAATCTTTCACGCTTATCGCCCCACGAACTGGTGGACTTAATCACAACAATTGGATATTCAGAACCCTGTGACTTATTCACAGTCAATGCGTACGCCGGTCTAATGTAATCTTCTTCCTGAATATTGTAGCGGACAACACTCTCAAAACGTACAGTCACTACAAAACCACTGACTTTCACCACTGTACCAATCTCACCGTTAGCCACTTCCAACTCTTTAGTCTCTTCCGTATACTTATTAACAGTATTAATGACAGAATCACCTAGTCCGAATCTCCAATTCGGATATCTCCACGCTTTATTGCTGTAATCCATATTAACAGGAGAAGAAAACGGCTTAGCACCTATTGGATTACATAACTCACGCAGTCTTCCATTTAATTTCGCCACTTCCGCATTGGTATTGCACAAAACCATCGGCATTTCACCACATTCTTGATAGGTTTCACGAACAGTTTGTACGATATCGTCATCGTTTTTATAAGAATGTACCACAAATGATTCAGGCGAATACTCCAATTCAGTGTCTCCATTTCTAATTTTTTGACCGTTTGTAGCGATAAACGAGGTTGCAGAGGAGCGATAGATATGCGTCAACTCAATCTTAGGAATGTCAGAGGCACAAATGTCTTTTAAAAATTGACCAGGGCCAACCGACGTTAGCTGTGCAGTGTCACCAACAAAAATAATCTTATGGAAATCATGCTTCTTCAACAACATCGCCAATATCTCAGGCTCTTGCATAGATTGTTCGTCCAACAATAATACAGAAGGCAATGCTCCATCATCATTCATATATACAAGCCGGTGTACCGTATATGCAGCAATACCAGTCACTTGAGAGAGGCGTTGAGCCGCCTTACCCGTAGGAGCAGCACACAGTACATGACCACCTAACGCTTTGACGATTTCTTTACAAACCGTTGTTTTACCAGTTCCAGCACCTCCTTGTAAAATGAAAAGAGGCTCCATACAGGCATTAACAACAGCACTCACTTGCGTAGCGTCCAGAATATGGTGTTCTGGAACTTTCCAAGTGGGTTGTGGCTGTTGACGAATATTTTCAAAGGATTTGCTAATAAAAGCTTCAATGTCTGCATATTTGACCAGTGTTACATGTCCATCATGGACAACAACGGGCCAGGTTGGGTCAATAACTCCACCATCTCTTACAAAAAAACTTAACGGCATCCAATAATTGCTAGTATTTTTCATGTATTCCCTTATTTTGTGAATAGCAGTCGCACGTTTACCACGAATATCGTGTGAAACTAATTTAAGGTCATTCATGGCCATTTCAGTCATAGTTTTTCTACTCTTCACAGTAGTAGCTGACAGGAATTCATCTCTTTTCTTACACGTAAACGTAAAAGAATCGTATTCTTTATCGTATCTGATTCGCCACGGGTCATTGGCCACAAAACGGACAAAGTTTTCCATAGTTCCATGCCACGCAATAATAGCGCTTCTTTGGTTCTCATTGAGATAGTTATGAAGACTAGGTAATGTTTTAGACAGTTCAGCAGACATATTTAACTCATTAGCAATTAAATCATAGGCGGAATACAGTCGAAGCAATTTTTTGCGACCGATTTTCTGAACAGACACCAATAAAGACGATTTCTTGTTCTTAAGTGCAGCAAGTAAACTGGAAAATGGCTTTATAGAAGAGAATAGAGAAGCTCTATCTGTCCAACTCACGCCAGAAGCTTTAAGTGCGTATTTTAAGGCATGTTGTGGTCGAGAAGCAGGTATACCACGAAACGCTGATTTTTTACGACCCTGTCTGTCTCGTTTAAATGTGAGTTTACCATTAAAAAGTTGACCAGCTACAAGTGTAGCTGTCTTACAACCAAAAACACCACCGAATGTCCCACGACTGTCTGGTGTTCGGTATTCAACCAATGCCCAATCGTCTCCTCTGACCAAAATAACCTTTGTAATTTCTATACAAACCATATTTTGATATATTTAGAAGAGATAGAGATAGAGAAGAATATATGTTAAATATGTGTGTTTGCACTATTTAGACTTTACTAATAGAGATATTTTTTATATTATTTTGTCCTAAATGTTCAATGAATTGAAACTTCAAATGTTTGAAGAATAGAAGATATTTTTTATATTTTTTTGTCCTAAATGTTCAATGAATTGAAAGTTCAAATGTTTGAAGAATAGAGATATTTTTTTTATTATTTTGTTCTAAATGTTCAATGAATTGAAACTTCAAATGTTTGAAGAATAGAAGATATTTTTTTTATTATTTTGTTCTAAATGTTCAATGAATTGAAAGTTCAAATGTTTGAAGAATAGAGATATTTTTTTTATTCTAAATGTTCAATGAATTGAAACTTCAAATGTTTGAAGAATAGAAGATATTTTTCTTATTATTTTGTCCTAAATGTTCAATGAATTGAAAGTTCAAATGTTTGAAAAATAGAGATATTTTTTTTATTATTTTGTCCTAAATGTTCAATCAATTGAAACTTCAAATGTTTGAAGAATAGAGATATTTTTTTTATTATTTTGTCCTAAATGTTCAATGAATTGAAACTTCAAATGTTTGAAGAATAGAGATATTTTTCTTATTATTTTGTCCTAAATGTTCAATGAATTGAAACTTCAAATGTTTGAAGAATAGAGATATTTTCCCCTGATTTTTTCTAAAAATTCTCCAATTGATTGAAGTTTCAAATGTTTGAAGAATAGAGATATTTTTTTTATTATTTTGTCCTAAATGTTCAATGAATTGAAGTTTCAAATGTTTGAAGAATAGAGATATTTTCCCCTGATTTTTTCTAAAAATTCTCCAATTGATTGAAGTTTCAAATGTTTGAAGAATAGAGATATTTTTTTTATTATTTTGTCCTAAATGTTCAATGAATTGAAACTTCAAATGTTTGAAGAATAGAGATATTTTCCCCTGATTTTTTCTAAAAATTCTCCAATTGATTGAAAGTTCAAATGTTTGAAGAATTAGAGTTTTTCCCCTGATTTTTTCTAAAAATTCTCCAATTGATTGAAGTTTCGAATAGAGATATTTTTTTTATTATTTTGTCCTAAATGTTCAATGAATTGAAACTTCAAATGTTTGCAGAGTAGAGATATTTTTTTTATATTATTTTGTCTAAATGTTCAATGAATTGAAACTTCAAATGTTTGAAGAATAGAGATATTTTTTTTATATTATTTAGAATTCTTCAAACAGTTGAAGAATTTTCCTAGTTGAAGAATTCTAAATAGTTGAACATTATAATGGAACCAGTACAAAAGAAACGCAAGTACGACGTTACAATCCCGCAAGATGTTGCTACAATCCCGCAAGATGTTGCTACAATCCCGCAAGATGTTGCTACAATCCCACGAGGTGTTGCTACGTTATCGGTTAAGCAACCTGCTGCTGCTCTTATTTTATACAGAGGGAAAAATGTGGAGAATCGCAGTCATGGGAGCATATTTGCCAAAAATGGTCGAATCTTTCAAAATGGTGCTCAATGGATACTTATTCATGCTGGCAAAGCACGACAAAAGCCAGAACCGATGCTATCCGATGCTATTCTTACAACACTTCAGTTCAAAGACACCGCAGCAGCCATGGAAGGAGTTGACCAAGAAACAGGTGCAGTTGTAGGTGCTGCCTTAATATCAGCACAACAAAGACCAGAAGAGCCTTGTCAGAGTATATGGGCTAGTGATGGTGAATATCATATCATTATCGAGGATGTAATTGCATTCTCAACACCACAAGCTTTCAAAGGTAGATTAGGACTGTTCCCTATTGATTGGAACATATTGAGTGACAGTATTCAAAGTGAATTGCAGCATGTTAAAGATGCATTCATGAATCGTACATTTCCTAAACCGAAACTGGTACAAACGTCCCAAAACGAGTAGATGAATGCATATAGAAGAGACGAGACTACTTCAACTGTCAGCGGAAGATTAGAAAAGGAAAGCGAGTCCGACCTTCTTTTTTGACAAACTCTCTAATAATATTCCATTTATCTCTTGTCAAATGTTAAGTCAACACGTGCCGAAGACTATCCCTGAACCAGAACGCCAGAATTCGATATGTTTTTGATAGGTCGGTGCGCTGTCCTTTTAACCATATCGAATAGTGCGGGGTAATGGACGCAGGCAGTTAAAAAATCAATTCCGTCTTACTCTTTAAAGGTATATATGTGAACAAATCATTTACTTTCTTACCCTTAAAATATAAACGTTTAAACAATTTCTTTACTTGCCAGGGCATTTCTTCCATATTTAAAACAAACGTACTTGGGTATATATATATATGTTGACGCCAACCTTCCGTCACTTTTTGTTTCCTACATTTTATTATGATGTTATTGTTATTGTCTGAAATATCAAGCTTGTCTATGTTATACGGACCGGCTCCATCAAACCAGTGGTTAGACTTTGCCCTAATTATGTTCAGACCAGTAATTTTGTTGTCGGTGTAATTAATGACCACATAGTTAAAAATTGATTTTTCTGTCCGTGTGGAATAAGCAATGTGCTTAAATGTAAACTGACCAGTGGTGAAAGAGTCAAAAAATATTCCATCATGTCCCAATCTACCATCCATGTTAAGAAAGTAAATGTTTTATACTACATATATAGTCTGATATTTTTGATGTTACGTATCATTTACACTTTTTATTCTATATGACAACACGCCGATACTACAACAGTAGTATAATTTTTAATTCTTTGGAGGGTGTTGTTCAATCTGTTTTGATATATCTTCTACTATTATTTTTATTTTATGTGAGAGTGTTAAGCATTCTTCCCACGTTGGTGGTTTAAATGGCGATTCACCATTGGGAGTCAGTGACTTAGCCATCACCCACCCTGTCGCCATACCTGCTACAAATTTCAACATTTAGTAAAAAGACGGTCCGCGAAATAGTGTCTTTGGACAAAGGTTAAAATGAAACATTTTACCGTGCGGACACTGTTCTTTTCTGCAGGTTATGTCTAATTTTCTCTACAATCCTTGATGCACAGACAGGACAGACCAGTTCGTGTCCAGGTAGAAAATAAACATCAGCCCCACACTGATAGCATCTGTATTTGTAGGCATTCGTCATGTGGATAGGCAATATTTTAATGACTTTTCTTTTTCTTTTTTTGACAGTGGGCTCTGTTGATTTTGGAATACGTAACGAATATGATGGGTCCATTTGTCTAGTCTAATAAACGGTATCATACTTAAATATCAATTATGAGTAAAATATATTCGTTATCTGAGCAAGGTTTGTCCGCTCCCGAACAGGGGTCTGCTGAATGGTTGGAAGGTCGAAAAGGTAAAATAACCGGCTCTAAACCTTCAGACCTTTATTTTAATTTCAAACAAGAGTCTGATTGGGACGAAATCTTGGATAAGTGGTTTGGTGATAGTGTTGAAAATTTTGATGCTGTGGCTCGCAAAAGAATGGCCTGGGGGTCTAAACATGAAGATACGGCTGTTAAAGTTATTGTAGAGGCCATTCCCAACTCACATTTTTTCGAATGTCCACAACTGTTAATTTCAGAGATATATGCGGCGTCGCCCGATGGCGCTATCATTGTATTGAAGGAAGGTAGTCAGGGTCGCGTAGTCAAAGAAGAGTTGCGTCCTGAAGACGTAGAATGGCACGCAAATGTAGAAATCAAGTGTCCTGGTGGTGGCATTGGTAAAACGTTTGAGGAAATGCGTGCTATCGTTGAAAAGAAATGGAAAGCACCTGCTCCGTACTACATGATGCAAATCCACCAAGAAATGGCGTCACAAAAAACATCAGAAACGTTGTTTGTTGTCTGGACGCCATTGCTAACTCGTATGTGGCGAATTCCGTTCAATCGTTCGTTCTGGAATCTGTGTTTAGAAGTTCTCGAAAACTTCCGACTTAAAAACGTGTCCTTTGAAGTGATGCAGTCTAAAGTTCAAAAATTGAAACGTCGTTGTTTTGGAGTCTCGAATTTTCCCATATGGAAAGAAGTTCATCATACACATACAGAGTTATAGCTAAAATTATTCTTTTTATTCTGGTGTTTTAGAAGACTTAAAAGAATCCCACGCTTTCATAAAATCTTCTGACGGACGTTTGGCTCTCTGAAGCGTCACCTTTTCATGAATAAACTCCGACACCGCTTCCACAAAGTCCATTTCAGGCCCCATGACGACATAGGGTTCCCAAGCATACGCACGCGCCACACACCGACGTATCGCCAATTTAGGACTGATACAAATAGGACCTGATGACTGTGAATCGACATAAAACAATTGACGAGTGTCCTCTATCGTTTCCGGTCTCAAGCAAATGAAATGATGCGAGACTGGTTGATGAACTATAATACCTCGGAAATCACAGTCTTGTAGGAGGTCATCAATGTTAGCAGCCACCCATTCTCTCTCAGCTCTCGACGAAATAGCTGACTGTACAGTATATCCCTGAACAACTATTGCTTTTAACACCGCCGACACCGACCAGTCACCGCCACATGTTTCATGATTCTGTATTTGGTCTCCCGTTTCATCAGTGATAGATTGACAAGCCTCGTGCATGTCAATATTTGTCACTTTAGCCGATTTGAACAAATTTTGAATAGCATGGAGGCCACATTGATTAGATTTTTGACGAACAAAAAACATTTTAAAAGATAGACAGTTATATTAAATAGGAGTAAATTATGCTTTAAATATGTGATTAGCTACATTACTGTTGCACTACGGACATTACAATTGACCGAACACTCACGCTCAATCTGCGTGAACCGAGCCGAACCACCAGTCACAGACCGCAATGCTGATTGACTCAGTGAGTCAAAAGCGGACTCCGCTGCCCCAGGGGTAAATGTAATAGATGTGTCGCTACTGAATCCCATAGTAGGTCCTACCATCTCAGCATTACCAATGTTAGCAGCCATAAAAATACATTCCGTATCCTTTTCAGTTTTCAGTTTTTCAAGTGTCTCGCGAACCACATCAGGACTAGCCTCACTGTTGGTATCATAGCCGTCAGTCATCACAATTAAAATTCCAGAGTCATGTGTACTCTCACTGCATCGAGAAGCAGCTGACACAATAGCATCATACAATCTGGTCATACCACGAGGACGCACCCAATCGTCAATGTCAGCTAAATCGACAGAAACAATGTCTTTACTATCAATACGATACTTAATTTCATGGTCAAATGTAATAACAGTCAATGTTGTCGGATTTCCAGTCGAAATAGCCAGAGCACGCTGCTCTTCAATTGTTTTACGAAGACCCTGTTTAGATTCAGAATACATTGAACGCATCGAACCAGAACAATCCCAAACACAAGTTATGTTTTTTTTTACTGACACACGGGCTTTCTTCTTGGGTACAGAAGACATGTCAGAAGACTTACGAGTCGAGACCAAGCGTGGCGCAGTTGCCAAGTCACCTACCGGACCAATAGTATTAATATCAGAGACCGTCACTAGCAAACGAGTAAAGGGAGATGTACCATGTTCCAGTACCCACTTGCGGATATTGGCTTCTTCATAAAATCGCTGTTGTGTAGAAGAACTTTCACATTCGAGAAACGCAATGCTGGTGCGAATTGGGACCATGCTGATGTTGCAGACGTGTTCTTGACCAGAACTGGCCGAAACATTACGGATAATTTCATTCACAATCGAACTCGTTTGAAGAATTTGACCATCAAAAAAAGGAGAAATGTCCACTTTATGGCCATGAAAAACAATGCTACCAGTCCAGTCGTTAGACGTACACTCGTAATCAAACTCCGTCACACCTGCCAATAATAGAGGGTCAGACATAATCAACTGTGCCAACACAGTCTTAGCCTTTAAAACACGTTCACCAGAGTCAGCTTCTTGAATTTTAATAGTGTATGTAAAAATTCTTGTTTTCTTTAAATGAATTAAAACATGACTAACGCCACTCGAAGTCAATGCTGGTGGGTGGTGTGGTGTGCATCCAGCCACTTCTATACCATCGTCAACGTTAAGTGTAGCACAGATGTGTTGACAGAGTGGTGTAACATCTTGTTCGGTACCAGGTGTAGCAGTTGTCCATGGGTCAGTCATAATTGATTGTATATTTAGAAATTCTTAAGAAATTTAGACTTTCAAATGTTTGAAGAATTAGAGATATTTTTATTATTTTTTTGTCTAAATGTTCAATGAATTGAAGTTTCAAATGTTTGAAGAATTAGAGATATTTTTATTATTTTTTTGTCTTAATGTTCAATGAATTGAAGTTTCAAATGTTTGAAGAATTAGAGATATTTTTATTATTTTTGTCTAAATGTTCAATTATTTGTCAAAACTTAAAAAATAATAGACTATAAATAGAGCCAATCCGCACCAGATAATGCGCAGATGGTTCGTACTGTTGTTGACAGTGGCAACTGCCTATGAAAAAATGCCCGATGACTGTAAAGGCAAAAGTGCCAGCGTTCGTTCGTGTAATCCAAGACAAGCAGTGGATTCGATGACAGCAGACGGTAGTGGGATACATGAGGCATACGGTCCGATGAAAGACTGGGACATGTCCTTAGTCACGGATATGTCTGAAATGTTTTCTGGCGTCGTTGCCTTCAACGCTGATATCAGCGGCTGGAACACCAGCACAGTCACGGATATGTCTGAAATGTTTGAATTCGCTGAAGCCTTCAACCAAGATATCGGTGGATGGAACACCAGCTCAGTCACGGACATGAAAAGAATGTTTTACAGCGCCTCTGTCTTTAACGGTGATATCAGCAACTGGAACACCAGCTCGGTTACGGACATGAGCAGTATGTTTGGTGGCGCTGAAGCCTTCAACGACGATATCAGTGGCTGGAACACCGCGGCAGTCACGAACATGAAGCAAATGTTTTCTGGCGCCTCTGCATTCAACGACGATATCAGTGGCTGGAACACCACTAAAGTCACGGACATGTCTCAAATGTTTTATGGCGCCTATGCCTTCAACCAATATATCGGTGGATGGAACACCGCATCAGTCACAGACATGCAGTACATGTTTGGGGGCGCCACTGCCTTCAACCAAGATATTCGCGGATGGAACACTGGTTTAGCCACAACAGACAACATGTTTTCTGACGCCACTGCCTGGCAGCAAAGATTTGAAAATATTTTTGCCTGGCAGCAAAGATTTGAAAATATTTTCGGATGGATTGACGCTCCGTCAAGCTGGACTAGTCAAATTTCGCCATTCACCCATATAGTCGGGCTTAAAGCGGCAATTAAGGACAGCGTAACCGTTGATAATAACTCTACACTGATTGCGGATTGGGATGTTTCCGCGGTAACGGACATGTCTTTTTTGTTTCGAGACCGCAGCGACTTTAACGGTGACATCAGCAAATGGAACACTGGTTCAGTCACGACCATGAACTCCATGTTTAGGGGCGCTGAAGCCTTCAACGACGATATCAGTGGCTGGAACACCAGCGCTGTCACGGTCATGCAGTATATGTTTTCTGGCGCCTCTGCATTCAACGACGATATCAGTGGCTGGAACACCACTAAAGTCACGGACATGTCTCAAATGTTTTATGGCGCCTATGCCTTCAATAAATATATCGGTGGATGGGACACCGCATCAGTCACGACCATGAATCAAATGTTTAAAAACGCTGCTGCCTTCAACCAAGATATTCGCGGATGGAACACCGGTTTAGCCACAACAGAATGGATGTTTTCTGGCGCCACTGCCTGGCAGCAAAGATTTGAAATTCTCGAAGACGGTGACGGTTCTCCGTCAAGCTGGACTAGTCAGATTTCGCCATTCACCCATATAGTTGGGCTTAAAGCGGCAATTGAGGACAGCGTAACCGTTGATAATAACTCTACACTGATTGCGGATTGGGATGTTTCTGCGGTAACGGACATGTCTGATTTGTTTTCTGACGCCTATGACTTCAACGGTGATATCAGCGGCTGGGACACTGGCTCGGTCACGACCATGAACTCCATGTTTAGGGGCACTGACGCCTTCAACGGTGATATCAGTGACTGGACCACCAGCTCAGTCACAGACATGAAAAGAATGTTTGCTGCCGCCACTGCCTTCAACTCCGATATCAGTGGTTGGGACACCACTAAAGTCACAGACATGTATCAAATGTTTACTAGCGCCTTTGCCTTCAACCAAGATATCGGTGGATGGAACACTAGCGCAGTCACGGACATAAAGCAAATGTTTGGTGCTGCCGAACTCTTCAACGGTGATATCAGTGGCTGGGACACCAGCGCTGTCACAGATATGTCTGAAATGTTTGATGGCGCCGAACTCTTCAACGGTGATATCGGTGTATGGACCACCAGCGCAGTCACGGACATGAAAAGAATGTTTGCTGATGCTGAAGCCTTCAACGCTGATATCAGCGGCTGGGACACCAGCACAGTCACAGATATGTCTGAAATGTTTGCATACGCTGCTGCCTTCAACCAAGATATCAGTGGCTGGAACACCGCGGCAGTCACAATGATGATTCAAATGTTTGGTGGTGCCATTGTCTTCAACCAAGATATCAGTGGCTGGAACACTAGCGCAGTCCAAGACATGCAGCAAATGTTTTATAGCGCCAGAGCCTTCAACCAAGATATCGGTGGATGGAACACCGCGGCAGTCACGGACATGGCATGGATGTTTAAGGAAGCCACTGCCTTCAATCAGGATATCAGCAACTGGAACACCGCGGCAGTCACAATGATGATTCAAATGTTTGGTGGTGCCATTGTCTTCAACCAAGATATCAGTGGCTGGGACACTAGCGCAGTCCAAGACATGCAGCAAATGTTTATGGGCGCCACTGCCTTTCAAATAAACAATGTGTGTACCACCGCAACAGGTCCGGTGAATTCGTGCACTGCTTGTGCCGCCAATACATTTAATGTCAATGGGATTAGAGCGGATGGTTGCGAAGTGAGAACCGTGGCACAAGCGGAGAATTCAGTGGTGTGTGGCGAAGGTACAGTGGTAGATGGTTCAGAGTGCGTACCGGAGAATCCAGTTGCGTGTGGTGAAGGTACAGTGGTAGATGGTACAGAGTGCGTACCGGAGAATCCAGTGGTGTGTGGCGAAGGTACAGTGGTAGATGGTACAGAGTGCGTACCGGAGAATCCAGTTGCGTGTGGTGAAGTGAGAACCGTGGCGCAAGCGACCTGCGCACAATTAAAAGCCGAATATCAGCGTCCAGAAAGAAACGAGGAATGTGGATGTTAGTCTAGAAATTCCTTGAACATTTACAAAATAATAATATAAAAACTCTATTTTTTAAACATTTGAAACTTCAATTCATTGAACATTAAGGCAAAAATAAATAATAAAAATATCTATTCTTCAAACATTAGGACAAAAACATAAAAAACAGATGATATTTTTTTTCTAAATGTTCAATGAATTGAAAGTCCAAATGTTTGAAGAATTAGAGATATTTTTTTTCTAAATGTTCAATGAATTGAAAGTTTCAAATGTTTGAAGAATAGAGTTTTTTTTTGTTTTAATGTTCTATTTAAATAAAGATTAATATAAAAAATGATTAAGTTTTCAAGTATTGAATCTATAGCATATTCCACTATTATATTTGATGGTGTACTATTTATTCTTTTCCCATCTTTCCTCTATTTATTTTTCTCTCTCCCTGCAGCAGCTTCCATCTTCACATTTCTTATTTTCTGTCATATTATCATATTCATATGTCGGTACACACTTAAACATGAAATACTTTGGCCAATCTGGGCGGATTTACTAGCAATACTATGTGGTTTTATGCTACTAATCACTGCATTATCCTCATACTCACTGATTTGGATATTAACAGGTCAAGAACATTGTAGTATACCACCATTACCTGTGTATACTACAGTGCTATTGTTTTTGTCTGGTACAGTCTTGTGTTATGGTCATATTCGTAAAATCATCTTGCCGAAACTTCCATACTACTTTTCACCGTGTAATAGTTGAAACAATCTCTGAAAAGCCTATTTTTAGGCATTCCAGTCAAATTTCACCTCCCATTTACCCGACCTGAAAAACTTTCTGAAATTTTGGCTGAATTTTTAAATTTGTCTGAATCTTTTCGATTTTCACTGGCATTGTTTGACCATATTACATCTTTTGTGTATGGTTCGACCCAGTCCATGCTCATGTCGTTGTCTGATGATAGTTCTGCGGGTGATATGATAGTCCAATCTGTTTGAGCGTCGAGAATACCTGCTTGAGACAATGCATACGATACGAAAGCGGAACAAAAGAAAGTTGTTGTTGTCCTTTGTATTAATAAATGAAGAAATCCTGCCAACCAGTGGCTAATTGCTAAGTCATAGTGCGTTCCGTATACTGTTTTATGCAGCTTCGTTAGAAATGTGTCGTCGAACCGGTCGTATATTTTTGGATTGACTGGTTTGCGAATGTAAAGCTGTTGATTTCCATGTTTTGTATCGATATAATGTCTGATGGGTACTAGTGCTACTCCAAATTTAATTTTTTGGTCAGCAGGGTCTGGGACGTTGTGATATGAGGAGTCCCAGACATAGATTCCTGGGTCTCCTGGTCGTTTAACTATCCATGGTGGATTAACTACGACTAGTCCTACATGTGAATATTTACTATTAGTAAAACATCGGATAATTGTATCAATAGTTGCCATAAAACAGTTGTTGGGATGTTCACAAAACAATAAAATGTCTCCTGTTCGAAGACTATCAATAGACATAAGTATATCAAAATAAAAAACGTTTATATATTCATTATTTAACAACAACCGACTTCTCCACCGCTAACGTCATATAGTTCAATGTTGTGTAGAGATACATAATTAATATACCAGTTTGAACACAGGTTTGTGTAGCAATAATAGTCATTTTTACTGCAATATATCCCACGAGGACGGCTATAATGACCATGAGGATATTGTCTAACCACATGGCATAGTAACAGTCAATCCAGACGGGGTCAACTGGCTCTTGTTGCCAAGCTGACATGAAGAGCCTTCCCAATACGGATTCAAAAGCAACCATGCCGTTTTGTACCAAGAAGATGGCAATTTCTGGCCACTGCCACCGTACCCAAAAGAACATTGGCCATGCGATATAGTACGAATCTATGAATTCACTCAGGGGCAGCATACCTTCTTGATAATTGACAATGGTGTAGTTGCCACAGTTGAGATATTCTTGTGTAGCGGCGCATGTGAGACAAGTGTCTTCTGAAGCGTTTCTGGCAATGTACGGCAGTATTTTATAAAAACACCCGGGGTCTAGTCTGGTCTGGTACCAGGCGTTAATGTCTTCTGCGAGTGTATAAGGCAAAATCGGTACACAATTGATGAAATATCCATAGACCATGTATAGATATACAAATGTAACAATAATACTCATGACTAGTGTGTTGGCTATCCACATTAGTGGTATGACGGACCAAGTGGTGTTGGTAGCAATAAGAAGTAGAATAACGGCACAAGTGATGAGTGCAGTGTCCATTCTTTCTATTCTTTCATCTTCTGTGGTGGTACTGGCATAGATACTTTCCTCTAAATCACAAGAGCTGAATAATATATAGTCGTACATATGATATAAACTATATCCATAAAAGGGGACATAGTTGTCATTGGTACTTTTGACGAAGAGACGACTTGCGTCTAGGAATTTATCCACTTGAATAAGCCATGTTTCTTTGGTTGTTTGTTGACAAAGATATTCCCACAACGTTGTGAAAAACAGTTCCCAGTCGCGTTGGACATAGATTGTCCAACGAATACTTGTTTTTGGTATTTTAACTTTCGACTTTTGAAGTCGGCTATAAACACCCTCGAAAAAATCAGTGTTGTATTCGGCCAACTCATTAAAATAGCCAGAAACATTATTTAAAATTCTTGGAAAATCGTCGGAATAAAAATTGGCAATGGCTGCGCCTTGTTCGACAACAGTCTCAATCACATTGTCAAGTACAACACAGTCCGTACACCATCCTGGATTGCCTCTTTCTGGACAGCTTTGTAGGCCAGTTTTAAGAGGCGTTTTTAATTTGATTGGGGTTGAATGGTGTTTTGCAGTTCTTAGAATATTTTCACGCCACGAATGTTGTAAATGTAATTTAAGGTCTGTAAACAACCGTTCTGTGTGTGTTTGCTCAGCTTGATGTATAGTTCCCACGTCTTTCCACCATTGTTGTAAATGACCATGGGCTTCATAAGAGGCATCCACGGCTGACCACGCTTGCTTCCCCATGTCTTTTTCTACCCAGACTTGTTTCGTCTGTTGGTACATCGATTTTGTATTTGAAAATGTTTTCCACATCCGAGCAGTCGTAGATGGGTTGCCATCTTTTTTGTATTCTGGGTCGATATTTTCAAATGCAAATTCAACAATAGACGTCATCTCAATCGAACTGGTAATTTGTCCACTGACAGATAAGAATTTCTGACTTAGCCGAATATACATGTCTGCATCGAGTCCTTGGTCATACAGCATCAGTCGTATATGCGCCCAATCTAACCGGTCATTGTTGACATAATCTTCAAAGACGATTTTCATAGCACGGACAAAATCATATACTAAAATATATTTACGTTTCCAATTATAAACAATGTCCGTTGGAAACGTTTTCGACTCTAAAAATTTGGCGATTTCAACCCCAATAAGTTTGTATTCGAGACATTCAATCCATTTGGCCTTTTCCAACGGTCTTAACTCTGTATAAGAGTAGTCTGCGGCGGCGGACATGAAGTGGTCACAGACGGATGTCCCGTTCCAATCTAAGGCCTCTGCTATTTTCCGTGGGAGTTGTGTATTTTCATGGGAGCGAAGAAAATGTTTGCCAAGTTTGCCGGAGGTATGGTTGCCAAGTTTGCCGGAGGTATGATGTTCTTCGCGTAGATGTTTGGGTGTGACACATTCCATATTTTCCCAATCAAGACCGACAGCTCCAAATGTGATACCCCGTATAGCAGAATCAATAGCATTCATAATCCCGTTGATTGCTTTACACACACCATATGTCAATATTTTCATAAAATCACCAATAGGTCCGAAAAAATCATATATCTTGTCCAAAATTTGCCACATTTGTCGAATGATAATCGTTTGCAATCGTGCCCACAAAGAAAAGGCTGATGTAAAGAATGGTCCTATCGCACTGGTGTCCCCCGTAATAGCTGCTAACAGATTGAAGAAAGCATCCAGTCCTAATGACACTAAGTCCATCAATTCATTTTTGAGCTGCTTTGACAACATATCAATAATAGAAACTATCGAATCGCAAATATCGCCAGCGCCAGCAGAGACAGAATCCAACAACTCTCCGGTCGTGGTGAAAAAGTAACGTATTGCCCACAAGTAGCCAGAAACAATGGTATCGACCCCTTGTTTAAACGTTTGCTTAATATTACTTTTCGACACGGAACCAGCAACGAACTCTTGGATAATTGTAGTGACCATATTGACTAATACGAGAGCAGTGCGCATCGTTTGTACATACACGACCTGCAGCAACATATTAATATATTTTGCAAAAGCCTTTTTCATCTCACTACTAATACCAGGAATGATGCCAGCAATCATGGCTGCTACAGCACCCTGCTGCCTTTCATAATCGCATAATCGTGGCAACGTCCCCATGTTAACATCCGCAAAATTCCCGGCAAGTATAGAAATACCATCATTAATCACTTGTCGAGCCACATTCATAGACAATCGCTTGCTATTTCGGACAAAAAGACCGGCAGAGCAAAAGAAATCGTCCCGACCCCAAATCCGACATCCCGGTTTGTCTTCTTCTTTATCTGTCATACTATTTAAACTAGAAATAGGCACATATTGACCACTATCGTCACAAGACCATCGAGCACTATTTCGTACCTTTATATGAGTCTTTTTACCATTGTTATCGACAGTGTACACAAATTGACCATTTTCATCAACGGCGTCGGTTTCGCTACTGGGTACAATAGTACAACCAGCTCCACTATTTGATTTTAAATCTTTGTAATGATTTAGCTTCGTTTTAGTCTTCATAAATTCACCCATAAAATCCAGCGTTGGTGTATTGGCAATTAAATAGCCTGAAGAAGACCGACGGTCCTCCTCACCCACTTCCGCACCAATAGCTGACAGTCCATCTTCATTCATTCGGTCCATCACGTCGCAAGTTGGATTGATAGGACCAAGCGAGACCATAAAATCCAAGGCATCCGCAAATGCCGCTGTATTTTGAAAGGTCCATTCAATAATCATCGAGTTGCACCAATGAACAGCCACATCCTCCGACGTAAATCTCTCTTCAATCAAATCGCCGACTTGCTGCGACGACGACGTAATGTCCAAATCAGGATAACGTGCAATGCACAAGCAAGCAGAATTGCTTTTTAACGGCTGTAAATAAGAACACATACATTCTGGTGAGTCATTGCTTTGGTCACAGACCGGTGTCCGTTCACCTGGTTTTTGAAGTGCTTTGTACGCATGTGTCTTACATGAATTCCAGCGCATTTCTGGCTCTGTTGGTTTCAATTTCGTATTTCCTGGGTGCGGTTCTACACTCCACTTGGCTTCGAGTTGTGGTACATTCATCCCATGTCCACAATTGACTGGATAATTAAAAAAATTACCAGTCACAATGTCTCCAAACGACAAAGCTACCCGAGTTAAGACCCGGACGGATTCAATCGCTGTTCGAGTGAGAGGTGGCAATGCAAAGGGTAAAGCAATCGACTTTGAAATAGATTTAGAACCTGCCTGAAGATTGATTTCGATGTTTTGGATAGGGTCAATGAAAGGAAACGCATCTCCAAAGCCAGGTCCTAAAATCCCATGGGAAATGTGCATCACAAGTGCATCTAATGGAGCAAAGACATCAAAATTGAGTGATGGTTGACCACACCAAGGATTGTAAGAGGGTTGGTCTTCGTCGTACGTCGTACCATACGGCGCGTCGCAAGCACATTTAGCTCTATCCTGTGTCCAAACCCAACCATCAGCATTGTGTTCCTTCGTTTTGTAGTTATACGCAGTTATTTTTTTGCGCTCTTCACATGTGTACACTTTATTGCGAGGTAGTTGCGGCCCTTCCCATCGTTGCAAAGTACGAAAGACATTTTGTTCCTGGACAAAGATAGATTTAATTAATAATTCAACAACAAGTCCATACATAATATGAACCGTATTCAACGAGGAAATACCAAAGTTGTACGCCGAACAGCCCGCAGTGTACGAAATTGACACATAAGCCTTATCTTTTACATCTCGTGCCCAATCACAGTGCAATGTTAAGGGAATATTTTTATCCGTAAATACTTCAGCCATGTCCGCAGTATCTGTCACCAATAAATTCATAATATACACAAGCCATTGAATTGTCGTTGACACTCCGTACACTGCACGGTGCAAGTAGGAAAAGGAATTGTCCAATGACCAAACATCCGGGTCAAAAACTGTCAATTGTGGGTCAAAGGAGGCTTTCAAGAGGTGTAAAGGACCATTTATACCAATGGTAGCCATTGTATGGACCCCGGCCGCTATCGTCTGGGCAACGGGTGTAAACACCATCTCTGCTGGTTTGGTTGTCCATTTGAAAGTGGGTGAGATAACTTTGATAAAATTTTCTAATATTTTTATCATCATTGAGTCCATAGCTAGACCACCTTCTACTATCGCCCGCTCCAGCTTAAATGTCACTAAGTAAATGTCAGGGAAGGTGGAAAACAACAAACGAAACACTATCTGCAATATACGAATAAAGACTTGAAAAGTGTTGTCAATAAAAGCGGTGACATGAGGCTCGCGCGTCACTACAAAGGCGATATTAAATAAATCTTTAGCCCGATTGCATGCACACGACAAGACATCCTGTGTCATGGAGACAGCAGTCAGTGTATGGTTAATTGGGATAGCGATATTAAAGTCATTGTAATAAAAGTTGTTGTCGTCATCGATGACGGAACCAACACCAAACCACCTTGTTATAGACAAAGAGCCCGTAAAAATAGCTTTCGAAAATTCATGGAAAATTCGAAAAAGGTTAATATGGCTACAAGCCGCAAAAGTAGACAAGAATCCCTGCAATATTTGACCCTGTATTATCAAAAAGGCAGAAATAAAAGGCGCCAAGACTGCATACAAGACACGCTGGATTTGAAGAAGTGGTGTAATCACATTACGCAATAATGGAACTACCGCACAAGTCCAACCATCGTCGATAATAGACAATATTTCATAATGATAGCTATGCATGAGGACCGTGGCCGTGACAAACAGCACCAGCGCCACCACCCACTTTGCACGACTAGTTGTCATGACCGTGATATCCGTGCAAATATTCCAGATGCCTTTCAAAGGCATGAAAATAGCCACCGATAATTGAACACCAATTTGCATTATCATTTGGAATAAATCGCGGTTTAGAGCTTCATCCGGTCTACCACCAACGTTAAACACTGTCACAACTAAATAAGACAAGACCAATCCTACTAACCCCGATATTAATAACAAAAAGACGTCTGGCATTTAAATATTATAGTTATACATTTATACTGTATTTTGAATAAAACTATCTCTTTTATCGTCTAAAATACAACGTTGTATTTTAGGCAATCTCTATTTTTTTAGACAACATGGACTCATGGGTTTCAGACCAAAAGCCCACAATGTCTCTAGTACTACAATATCTAGATATGCCTACCATCCAAAAGTGGCGCTTGACCAGTAAAAACTCTACTACACTCTCTGACGCCAGTCTAAGACCATTGAAATGGACCGATGCTGTACTAGTCTCCAACATCCATAAATGCAATTGTTGCAGCCACATTCACCGTGAATCTTGTCTGTTTCACTGTCCAACTTGCAGACGCTATGCCTGCTTCAGACACGTTGTGACATGTAACTTCTGCGTCTCTGACATTTGTTGTAACTGTGCCATACAGGGTGGATGTTGTCAGTGTTAAAAATGTCGCCGAACTCTCTGAAGCATTTCTGCTACTCCTTTGATTTTCATGGAGAGGACTCCGTGTAATAAGTGTGACAATGACTGAGACCAGTGATACGTTAAACTCGTCGCAGAGGCTGACAATATTTCAAAAAGAATCACAGTATATGCTTTAAGCAGTAAGTTTGGAGGGATTTCGATAAGAAAATCCCAGAGTTCAAAGATTTCTTCGAACTCGACATTTTGTACAAACCAAATCATAAACCATTTACAGGTAATAAGAGAGGAGAAACTATCACTTTCGTCCATCAACATCTTATTTAGCAATGGTCTCTTTTTAGCCAATTTAGCATGGAAATCAGTGAGCCATTGCCTTCGACACCAATGAAACCAAGTCACATTGAAATCAGGCAAAAGTGCTCGAATTCGCGAGACAATCCCTGAAAAACACCACCAAGTATCGGCTTTCGCATGCTCTTCATCTTTGAAGACCTCATACAAGAGCGCCATCATATAGTTGAATCCCTGTATGTAGGAATCGCCCCTTTGTATCGAGGCATATTCCACCAGCAGGGATTGAACAATTAAAATGTTTTGTTGGATACAGGGCTGTCGGGACCAAGTCCTTGGCATATCAGCCAAAATAGTTGACATCTCTTCAGCCATATTCTGACCTTGTATGAATGTATAATAGAGTCTCCGCTTCTTATCGATGTCGTGGCCCATTAACTTAGCCCGCCACACGGATGGTCTTGACATATTTCTATAGACATATACTTTAAATACTAAAAAAAAACAACTCAATATACAGTATAAACATGTTCTAAGTTATATCTACATGCAAGTTGAAAGGGTTGAAATCTGCGCAGCACGGTTAATGGCCAATGGCGTCACTGCCAATTGGATTGTTCCACTAACCAGCGATTCCACAGTGGATGACGTCATGGCCACATTCGCTCAGTTTTTAGTTGACAATTCCGTCGTTTCAGCCTATCCCATCCTAGATTCCTGCTTCAAAACATTAGTACAATCAACAGACGAATGCATGTTTGTTTTTATGAGAAAAGGTTCGGATGAAGTACTCGGGATTTTGCGGTCAGACAAACCACTCTGTTCTCCACGCGAACGACAGCTTCTACAGCAACTCGGTCATGGACCACAGTCAGTGTTACCACTATGGACATGGCGGAGAACCCATCACAATCTAACTCAGTCAATGGAATATCAATGTAGAGCCACAACGGGACCATGTTTTGGGATATGGTGTTATCGATGACCCATGGGCAACCCATCAGGACGTCTTTGAAATAACTCAAGAGCGTGATAATGCTCTTCCATCGCCAAAGCAAATTCTTCCCATCGCACCAGTCCCAATTCTGCCTTCGTCAATTCAACTTGGTCCACTATTACCTTCTCTTGTTTTTTTGATGACATTTTTACTACTCAAATAAAGAAGCACGGTTTTAATTAGAATATTTGTAGAATATGTTCAAAAAAACACTATTAAAGTTGAGAACTTGGAACGAATGTCAAGACTGCTAATACGAGGAGACCCGACCATTCCACGGGGTTTACCTATGGCATTTATAGGACCAGACGAGCTGTATTGTGAAGTTCATTACTTTAAATATGGTGCTGCCCCGGTATATTTAGTACGGTATATGGTCGAAAATACAGCTCCACGATGGTCCTGCACATGTCCAGACTTTATTTACAGACGCGCGGCTTCCGGTAAGATGTGCAAACACTGTCAAGGTTGTGTCATTTTTAAGACACTCATGCCCACAGTGTTTGTACAAAACCATATTAATCAGATTACACAGGACAATTATAACAAAATGCGAGTGACCCCTATTGGAGAGCCATTATCAGTTTTTGGCCAACAAGTCTATATTCGTGTTGAAATCTGTGGTGAACCAGGCTACATTGGCTATATAGCCAATGTCTGGCGATGCTATACATGCGGAGGTTCAAGAGGAATACGTTTTTTAAAAGGAAAGCAATGCAAACACATTGCTTGTTATTCGTATTCACTAATACACAATGATTACGAGCAGTACTGTCACAATATGGAGCAAACTAGATTTGTTACTGCTTGTAATAGACAACGTCGGAGTGGACGCACCCACTGGCAGCGTTTTACACTTTGATAATAGTAACAAAATGTAAATTTTTTATAGTGCTAGAGGCACAACTTCTTCTTCGTCGGTTGTCATTTCTAAACTAGACCATAGCGGTAGATGTCGTGGTGCTTCTGGCATCTGGATATCGGAACACATCTGTTCATATTCGTCTTCGATGTCTGAATCGTCTACTTCATAGGACCCTGTCGGCGTTGATAATGTTTCATTGATTTCACAGGCGTCTTCAATCATTTCTGCTAACGCTTCTTGTAGCCTTTCCACTTTTTCAATATCGTTGTCTTTTAAAAAGGCAGTAAAAGTCTGTGTTGTTAATTTGACAGCTTCAATATGCATTTTAGTGACGTTGAGTGATTCAAGATGATATCTTTTGTTGAGACAGGAAGTCAATCTATTTTCTAGTTTTTGTTTGTGGTATCGGATGACATGGATTGTTTTTACATGCCGCAGACACTCTTTCTTTTTGTGTAATTTCTTTCGTGCTTTTTGTTTTTCTTGAGCAATTTGTCGGTCATACTTCTCAACAAGAAGTTCTAAGGTGTGTTCTACTCTCTGCAACTGTTGTATGCACTCGACCACTGGTATTTTCGATGGAGGAAACAGACATTTTCCGACTGAGAAACAGGAGTTTCCCATTTGTCTTAGTAGAAGGGAGTATTTATATGGAGTGTGGTAAATATTAAAATGTCACTCTCAGTTAGTTTTTATCGACCTTTGGATTATTTTGGTGGAGCGTTTAATCGATTTGTCACTTGGTTTACATCAGGTGAGTTTTGTCACTGTGAACTGGTGGTTCATACAACACCACATGACATTATGGAAGCTGTCAAAGAGATTTATCAGTCCGCACAGAAAGGTGAGTATCCACCAGACGAGTGTCAGCGAATAATTACACAAATCGAGATGAATTTTTTCGATACTGGGTTTCGTAAAGCAGCTCAAACCTCTGAAAAAATGTCACTATCTTTTTCATTGTTATGGGGTCATCCTATGTCTGTCCGGGTACTAACAGCGACGTCCCATGACTCTTGGTTCAAATTACCTACCGATACTGATACGGTAGCAGTGTTAAAGAGCGCTCCAGAAGTGTCTGATACCCATTACAAAGACACTTTAAGATTTTCGATAGAAGAGTTGGGGAAGGAGTATGATGGTACTGGTGCTATTTTTTCAGTCTTACCTGGATGGTCATCTGATAGGGTTGAACGGCGACAATCCTATTTTTGTTCCGAATTTGTTGTAATGGCCCTTCAGAGAGTTGGCCAGTTTGAAGAATTGAGAGCCAAACATACAACACCTAATTCATTGTTTGATTATATGGAACACACTACAGTCAAAACTTGAGAAAAAAAACAACTATAAAAACTATAAATAGGTCGGTTTGGTATCATAAATATGGAAGACCCAGAGGAAAAAACAGTGTTTATTGCACAAGAAGTTACCAAGTCCATACCACTGTTGTTTTGCGGCACGATTTTTCGGATAAAAAAAACACCACTCACAATGATAGACCTCGTTAAAACAGTTGCATGCATCCACATTCTACAATGCGTCTGCATGTTGTCGATAATGATAACAACCTCCTCCACCGAACAACTTCAATGGCTAGCAGTCGCTACTATGTTTCCCAACATAGTCTTATACACATTCATGACTGTAAATTTAATGTCTGGTGGTTGGGGAGCACCATCGAGTCGCTTTTGGTGCGACGTTAAAATAATGTACGTCCGAGGGTTTAATACAATTCGCGTCATCACCCGCATGTTTTCAACCACAATATCGTTGTGTCTGTTAGCAACTATACTACAACTGAATTCGTTCTCAACCTTAGCACTGCTGCCATTGCTGGGAGTGTTGGTAGAATGGCAGTCCGGTCTTTCTGAAAATAGAAATCAGTACGACATCAAAGCTTTTGACACCTTTCTGAGAGAGGACAATCGACTCTGCTTAGAAACCGTCCATTACTTCCAAAGCCAAAAGAAAAGTGATGCCCAATGGTACACACCTTTTGTTGTTTCCACCATTATCCGGACATATGTCATTTCTGCTCTGGTTCTAGCTTCACGGACCACCATATCAGAGTCGCCAACTTTCGGTATTCCGATAGCTTGCGTTATTGTTCTTCATTACCACTTGTTACCACTAATCATGGAACTCTCCTATTTGAAATCCGCAATCACATTTTGCCAGTTAGAAATATATAGAATGGTGGCGGAGCTGGTCTTTCCCTGTATAGTAGTGGGATTTGCTCTTGTGTAACAAATATGTGTATTTACAATTAGTGTATCTACAAATAGATAAAATGATAAAAAGTTATTTAGATAAAGAATTAGGGAGTCTCTCATCACAGCTTCATGGCATCTCTTGTCCACAAGCACGGCAGTTTGTATCGTCCTTTAAGTTTAATCGGTCCGCACTGGACCATTTTTCAGTCGAAGAGTTATTAAAATCACCAGACTTATGGCTGGTTGGCACTGACGAAGCCAAGAAAAGAGACGAATGGCTCCAAGAAGTCTATCCATTGGTTGAAGAACAGGACCAACAGGACATTGTCAAGTCAATTCTGGTCTGTTCGGGTTGTAAACAAAGAAAAGTCGATTATTATCAAAAGCAGACGAGGGGAGCGGATGAACCGATGACTTGTTTTTGCCATTGTCTAAATTGTGGCAAGAGATGGGTTCAATAACAGATGAGTGGTTGACCAGGACCTACTGGAGGTGTTAGATGGGTCCCATCTGGAGAGACACACCAGCAAAAACCAGTTGAACCATAGCACTGTTTTGGCAATAATCGTCCTTGTCCATCTTTTTGCGGTGTGTATTGACCAACAGCTTGACAACCAATCCAAAGTAATATTATAAACCACATCGTATATAAACCAGAGCTTTAAATATGTGTTATGTCTTGTTTCGAATGTATGCTAACAGTACCTATTTTATTGTTGCGTTTTCTTGTCTGGTCATTCCCTTGTTTTTTTAAATTAGAATATACAGAGAAGCATCCATTTGACGTACAGCTGCAATTAGTCTCCAGCGCCAAAGGTGGCTGGTACACTGGCCATAAAATAGAAAAGATTATGACCAGAGATACTTTTTTAGTCCTGTTTGCGAAACGAATGCGTCATAAATGTACGGACGAAGTAGAAAAGTTTGCATTTCGACTGGCTGAAGGAATGAACGCCAAAGGACAAATACCTTGTGGATTTTCAGAAGGATGGTATTCCACCACTCGTTACTATCTCTCTGACGTCAAAAAGGAACCGGTTCTAGACTCCAATATCTTTTTCTTGATTATGGTGTGGTGGCTCCATGCAGCACGTCCTCAAAGTGTCAAGAAGTTATATCTACACTGTCAACGCGCATATCAATGGTTGTCGTTATACGTATGTAACGACACCATTCACGAACCCATTGACGCGTCTTGGGAAACAACTCGCCACCATTCCGGACACTTACTCTTGACTAATATTTATATGATTCAGGCGATACGGTCCATGGAACTTATCCATATGACACAGAAAAACGTGATAGAACAAGCAGTCTGCGTCGCCAAACATACCAAATTCATGCAGAAGTGGCAATCAGAACTGTATAGGACCCAAGAGGTCTGGCCGAGAATGTTGGCAGTACATTGGAACATGACACCAGACACTTTTTTGATATCATTCAATCAAGAATTACAGTATGTACATATACCACTACGCACTGCAGGGCCTATCGTAGACCATATCACCTATCATTCTCGGGTCAGAGGAATCGCAGACCTCCATACCACCACCATCTGGCCCTTTATTGGTTTCTTTTGGATTATTGTCACGGCCAAACGCCTGAAAATGGACATTGCTAATTCGTGGTGGACATCTTACCTAGAATTTGGCCATAGGAGGACCCTCTACGACGTTTACTCCTCTGAGACGGGACTTCCTATCCGTCGTGCGTTTTTTAAAGCGACGGCAGGCCATGCCGCCACTATTTCCATGTACTTATCGGCTAAACAAATAATATCCCGACAACAAGTTTGAGAATATTCTGCACATAATTTAGAAAGCGTCCATCTGTAAGAGAATAGAGTATCACTATGTCGTTCGGACTTTGTTCTTTCGATGAAAGTTCTTTTGCAGAGCAATTGGGGGAAGACGGAAAAGACGCCAAAACGTATTTAGTAACATTGTCAGAATCGTTTACGGACGAGACAGGCAGGTTAGCAGCAGGAATGGAGGTAGCTGTCAAAACGTTTAAACCAACAAAATCCGTCAATAAAATAAAAAAGGAAGTGGAATATCAAACGACCTGTTCCAAAGCACAGATTTCTCCCTATGTCTATGGTGTCAATTATGAAACAAAATATATTACCATGCAACGGTTACAGAGTTTGCCCGCCAAAGACTATCATGGATTATCGATGCCAGAACCAATACAATATATGATTTGTGCCCTCATGGGTCGCCTGGACGATGTGGGGATTTTACACGGTGATATGAACGCACTGAATGTCATGCTAGACTCCAATGGACGTCCATACATGATTGATTTTGGATTTGCGAAAAAAATTACAACTGCTGTTCGCAAAAAGCATGGACCACATCCCAACATTACTGTTTCTCTTTGGGGACTAGCGAAGGGTTTTAAACATCATCGTGTAGCAGTACCCATTTTACAACAGTGTCTCCAACAGTGCAAAAGTGGACACAGTATCGCTCCCTATATCGAAAAAGGAGAAACTTTATTGGCCTCATGTACTACAAAAAGAAAAAGAAAAAGAAAATAATTTTACTATTTAATACTACTCCTTATTAGGAGATGTGGACACAGTTCCCACATATCATTGAAGATGGCACTATCAACGGACATATTTGCCATTCGTTATTAACCACCGCTGAACCATCCAATTGTCTTTTTTTAAACACGACTAGCTCTGCCGGCAAGGGTCATCCCAAACACTCCTCAGAAATAACCGAAAACACCAACTACGGGATTGCCGGACAAGACGTCTATGGTCATGACACTCGCTCGATTTTTATTGCTGATGGACATGGTAAAGAAGGGACAGCCGCTGCATTAGCGGCAATAGATATGCGTCATGTTTTAAATCACGACCCTTGTGATATCATACATTCTCCGAAACAATTTGAACGTTCAGTGCGCAACAATATTGTACAGTGTTTACACCAAGCTGAGTGGGAGCATTCGGGTGCTACATTCGTGCATGTCTCTCTAGTAGTAAAGGGCTCACGCCGCTGGTTTGTGACAGTGAACGTTGGAGACTCTGAGGCCTTTTTAGTCTACAACAACAACATTCAGGTCACGTCGGAGGCTCACAACTGGGATAATTTGACGATGTATCAGAGATATTTTGGACTTGTACCGAGACCCTGTCCAGTCTGCTATAATCGATGGAACGCAAGCAAATATACCTTAAAAGATATGGATGGTGCATTTAGACCCATCATGATGTACGAGAACAATTCGAAGTCAGTGGTGGTGCATCAGCGAAATGCACAATGGGTCTCACAGTTGCATACACAATTGAATAAACCATCAATAGTCAATGGCACACAATCGGTGCGAGTACATCCCGACATTCATGAAAATTGGGGCTCAACCGTCTTAATTAGAGGCAAGGCACGTGGACAAAATATGGTCACTTTTGGTGATTGTTACGAACGTTCTCAAACACTAGTACCAATGGACATGGTTCATGTCTACATTTGTGAAATAAGTCCAGACGCGATAGTCCATGCCGTTGTCCAGTCTGACGGTATTTCGAATCGTTTAAAGCTAAAACATTGCGGAGCCTCCGCAATAACTAGTAAAAATGCCCAGGACTATCTGTCTCAAGTACCAGCACCAAGTGACGACATATCAGTAGCCATATTGGTTTCAAAACCCATCCGAAAATGAAGATTCCATATCCAAAGCAGTTAAACAACTTCGACAGGTACTACATTGCGTAGCTGCTGTCATTGAGGCGGCCATCTCATGTCCATGTGTTTTAATAATAGCATTGTATGAAACACGAGTTTCTGCCACATAGACAGTGCAGTACAAAATTGCAATGGTCATTGTAATAGCCGACATGAAAACTGGGTGCCATCGAAATAGATGGGGAAAACGATGCAGACATCGTACAGACCACAATAACACAGCTTCGCAACAAATACCGACCGTTTTATAGGCATAAGCATATTTGATAGGATTGTCTGCTGTCGAGGTATCCAAGGTCTGGGCAAAAGATTCGATTTTGAAATACTCCGCTGCAACATACAGCACTGACACAATCGCGATGTACCAGCTATGTAGAGACCAAAAATAAACCATGCAGAAACCTTTGAAAAGAACAGACTTGGTCCTCAGAACAGTCCCCAAAATAGTTAAAAATAATGTCATCGCTAGTGCAATCATTAAAGAAGGTTGTGGTGTTGTCCAGACAATTAAGACTGCCGTGACAAAGTTGCTACGGACAACACCAGCCTGTTGCCATCTTTCAGGTAGTAGACCCAGAACAGTACCATGTTCAGCTTCAGCAAAGAGCACGAAAGTCGATAAACAAAGATAGACTGACCACAGAATATCAATGTCTAGAGTTAATGTTTGTAAGGACGATAAGCAGGCCAAGGCCAATGTAGCATGAAAGACTGTGGCGCATTGGCACCAGACAGCATGTTTATTTAACATTCTAAATAATAGTAAACACCTATATATTATTTTTTTGGGTAAATAATCCATCCAATTGTAAACAGTGTAATCGCAGCCGCATCTCTGACTTCAAAGATATCTGCACCGCGAATGATGTCTGAGACGAGTGTAGCGATTGGATGTACACATTCAAAAATGGCAACACCGTCTGCTGACATCTTTTCAGAAAAATAGGCAATCAACCCATACTTAATCACAGACGACAGCGCCGATGCTACCAGAATCAACACCCAAGTGTCCACTTTGTTTGTAACAATAGCCGTCAAATGTTGCGGCGTCCAGATAATCGTAGCAAAAAACATAATAACCACACCACAGGTTAGACCAGTAGTAATAGCACCTAATTTAGAACCCTTACACCCATTTAACATCACAAAAAACTCCGACAGTGAAACAACTTGGAACACAGAGGCTATGACAGAAGCCCACAACTTCCAAAGTTCCAAGGTCCAAGACACAGATAACCAGAGACATAGTGTCCCTACCATCGTCAATATAAGCGCACCAGCTTTTCGTTCAGATATCTGAACGCCAGCTTGGCGCAATACAATTAACAAAGGGATAAAAGATTGTAACGACACAATAATACGATAGTCCGACCACAGCACCGATAATGTGTACATGAGTGATGGAATTATCCAACCAACAAACGCAAACTTGACCCACCACATCGTTGATTCTTGTGGCCGAGTCTCTTTCCAAGAGAGTGGTTGCAAGCATACCGCCATGAATAACATCCGAAGCCAATGCATATGTATAATAGAAGCATCAGGGTCTTTGGAGACCATCCAGGTCAATTGATAATCCCAACACGAGTGACCAATCGCCGAGACTCCTATCGCTAACGACTCCATACATACAAAAAGACCCGCTTACATTTATACTCATTTAGTGAAAAAAAGAAAAGAAAATATTAACCTATATAATGAATTGTAACACAGTGAAGGAATGTCCATCAGACATATAGTATCATGCCAGTGGCTAGCGGTGGTCGCTCAAGTGGTCACCGCAGTTTGCTTGCTTATCATGACCATAGGCTTTATTATAGCCGGTTCATGGACAGTTGGTACATTACACCAATTGCAAATGACTTATCATCCCGAAAAAATCTCCGATATGATAGATACTGCTTCAGACGCTCTCACATCCGTTCACAAAACTACTTTCTTGCTCAAAACCGGCAAATCAATACCATTATTCGATGACCTACATCGTCTAACAATTACATTAGAACAACTCGCCACCATAATGGTAAACATACCCGTTGACAAAATCGTAGACGAATCAGAGTCTTGGCGTCGGATATCAACAGCAATCGGACAAGCAATTGCAAAAAACAGTTGAATTATAGCTGTGTCTCATATTCATAGACATCTCTAAATAATTCCCACACCAAGTCTCCGAGGTTTTTTTCTTCAATGTGAGCCGCCCACATTGCTCCGAGCCAATTCAAATTCCAGCAAGTATAACTGGTCGCTGAATCGAAAACACCATCATAAACAAGAAAAAAACGTTTTAACATTTGCATGAAAATTAAAATATGAGATAAATTCTGCGTCCGCTCAGCAGAAGCCAATGCAGACCCATGAGCCATATGACTATAACATTCATTTTCTTCTGCATCGCCGGGAGGGCTCGAATACCGGTCAAAATAGGTATCAATAGTAATTCCACACTGTTTGTAAATTTCAAACACCGCACAATTACGAATGTCCGACAAACGCACGCTTTGCAAGACCGGAGTCTTTATAAAATGTTGAAGAACACAGGCTGCCTTGAAACGTGGCGACCCTTCTAACTCAGCAGCCAATTCAATCGCTCTACCAATGATTTTTTTGGCCAATATCTTTGACGACTCCATCTCATGAGTAAATTCACGGTCAACCACCTGCAAAAAAAAGTTCCCAAAGACATTCTTAGGCGCGGTCTCACGCAGATTCTCCACTGACGTTTTCAACTTCAAAATCTGTTCCTGCCAAACGCAGAACTGCTCGTTGTAATCCATTTTATACCAGAATAAGACAGATATAAATATCCATATTAATGGCACAACTGTGGATTCAACTATAAATTCAAGAAAATACATCACAATGATATCAGAAGACCCCTATAAAGAAATTGACAATGAGTGTTATATTTGTCTAGAATCATGTACCACCAAATCGACATGCCATTGTAACACTCACGTACATCCACATTGTCTATCCACATTTCAACAATTGTCAGGAAAAGACACACACTGCGACATTTGTCTTGAACCATACACACATCCAAAGAGTTGGAAAAAAGCATGGTTGTTCACACTCCTCATTGTTTACTGTTTCACAGGATTCATTGTTTACTGTTTCACAGGATTCATAGGTCAACTCATATTCACCATGGGAAACAGTGCTCTTCAAGTCCCATGGAGTCTACAACATCTTCTGTGCTCAATTGTCATCTGTATCATCAGTTTTTTATTCTACCATATAGTAATGAAATGCAGACACCGATAAGTATACAGTATATAAAAGAATATCATCATAAAAAATGCATCGGTTATTTATTATAGCGCTTTGTTGTTTTTCTGCACATTCATGCGATATCGCACATCTAGACCTTTGGACATGTGCACTCAGAGACAGCTGCATGAACAAATTTCAGCTTCATACAGCCGTCAACAAAAACAAAAACACATTGAAAAGACCATATCTACTAGCTGTAGAGGGTCCACGATACAAAAAACTATTTCAAGATTGCGACGCCAACCAAGACGGGTGCATCTCACTCTTTGACATCGAACAAGCCGGACCTTCCTGCGAACGCTCCTGTATATGGAGAAATACTATGAAAGAACTACTATGTTAAATCGGAGTGCGACATTCAGGACAATTCGATGTCTGTCGAACCCAACGAGAAATACAACTTCTGTGAAACGAGTGAGCACAAACCAACGTCTCCATATCGTTCGAAAAGATAGTTTCGAGACAAATACAACATTGTTTTCCTGTACTATGAGACGACACAGGAGGAGATACATCCAACATTGCAAAGTCCAGAGGGCGAGAGCCAGCTGGTAAAGAATCAAAGGGAGAGCCAAACGACGGACGAGAGCCAACGGACAAAGAGCCAAAACGAGAGCCAAGCGACGGAGGACGCCGTTGCAATCGGTGGTTTTGAAATGTCCCAACAGTAGTTCGAACAATATGCTCCACAATTGAAGGCTGGTCAATAACCACATCACGACGTGCATGTTTTATTGTAATATGAACACGAACACCATCAAATCGACAATAATCAGAAATAATCGACGAGATGTCGTACGGAGGTGAGTGTAGGATTGCATGACTCTTCAACATAGAAAAGACCATGTTCATAGGGACATCTGGACGAATACAACAAGTAGAAGTAGAACTCATTTATTTATTTTAATATACCTTTATACTTCTCTATTACAGAATGTTTAATCAACCTTATCCCCACTATCAGACGGAGCATCTGCCGCATCAACATCTGCATTAGCAGATGCTTTAAATCTGTCTATTGTCCTTACAATAAAAGGTTTTAATTGCGGAACTTGCGGAACTTCTTGAGCCAACAATATACCACAGATTAATCCAACAAAAAAGAAGAACATTTTAGAGTGTTTTAGTGAATTTAAATACTCAATTTCAAACAGATGGCATTTCTCCCGTAAATATGGGCGATGAATCACTATCTTGGGCCACTACCTGAGCCACAACTTCTTCATTTTCAGGTGTAGTCGGTAAAGGCGTCCACCAATTACGAACAGCTGTCTGAACAGAAGGCAAAGCAAATTGCTGAGCCATCCATACACCAATAATCCAACCAAATATCAATTCCAACATTTACTTATGTATTCAAAACATAAGTAGTTCTATTTTATTCAAATATCGGATTCATTATTAAGCTTGCCATTCACCAATACCACTCCAAGCATGGTTAATATTACCATGATATTTCACAGGGACATTTGCATGAACAAACTGAATCATGTCGCAGACGGCAGGAGTTAAGTTGTGGACAAGTACACCAGCTTCCTTTAATTTTGTTTGGGCGGATTCAACATATTCCAATGAACCATATTCAGTTGTTGTCTGATAGTCTATATTGTCAATCATAATAAATCCTTCTTTTAATATATCCTGAATTTTTTTAATTGAAGACATGACTCGTTATGTCTTCCATACAAGACTATTCTCATGTCGATTATGTGCAATATATATTGTAGCCAACCTCAATTATTTGAAGAATTAGAGATATTTTTTATTTTTTTTTGTCTTAATGTTCAATGAATTGAAAGTCCAAATGTTTGAAGAATAGAGATTTTTATTATTTTTTTGTCTAAATGTTCAATGAATTGAAAGTCCAAATGTTTGAAGAATAGAGATTTTTATTATTTTTTTTCTAAATGTTCAATGAATTGAAAGTCCAAATGTTTGAAGAATTAGAGATTTTTATTATTTTTTTTCTAAATGTTCAA
>Ga0307997_10000119_pt1 | contig 33047 bp, 46 predicted proteins | sample Davwhametageno36_FD_203165 | JGI IMG/M metagenome (GOLD analysis project Ga0307997, IMG submission 203165) | Marine microbial communities from Davis Island wharf, Antarctic Ocean - #36 | ecosystem: Environmental > Aquatic > Marine > Unclassified | place: Antarctic Ocean: Davis Island wharf... | reverse complement strand
GTTTCAAAGCAACAAGCCATCAAAAGGGAATCTTTACAATTCGATTAAGTACGAGGTTGAGACAATGGAAAACAGCATCTCAGTCAAGTTTCCATTTATGAAAGATGTAGACTATGCCAAATACATTGACCAGGGTGTTACCGGGAAAGATCCTTTTGATCTTCCTAAGGGTGCTCTTTGGTATGGTAAACAAAGAAACAAGAACACAAAAAGCCCTTTTAAGTATGGATCTGGAACTGGAAAAGGGTACATCAAAAGCGGAATAAATAAATATCTAGTCAAGAAAGGAATTAGAGGCGTTGGTGAAAAAAGAAAGGGTTTGATATATGTAATATCCAGGAGCGTATATCTCTCAGGAATACCGGCCAAGTTCTTTTTTACAAAGTCATTTGATAACGCCTTTAAAAAACTCCCTCCAAAACTAGTTCAAGCTTTTGCCTTGGACATCAAAGATAAATTCAAAGAATTCACAACCTCATGAGCACAAAAATAAACGCCCGCAGTCCCTTTTATTTAAATCTTACTGAGCCAGTACAGCCATCCGAGTTGTTTACTTGTGCAATTGCTGGAGCATCGGGCTTTGTTGTTTCTAGTGGTGGTATTATTACCCTTCCAACCTTATCAAAAGGAACTATTGTCGGCCAAAGTGTTGACAATTTCGCAGCAATTGGACCAACTGGAACGCCAACAAATAGAACACTTACACTAACAATACAAATTCCAGCTAATTTTAGTAATACATTAGTCGGAACTATTGCCTGTAACGTCACTTTTTTACAGCCCAAACAGGCAGCTGTAGACACCCCTTCATCAAACGACAATTGCCCAACTGCTTCTGGAACGATCTCAGCTCAGACATTAGCCAACTCAACAGGGACGGCCACGGTTGCAGTCAATGGAAAGTTTAACCGTGGTACTGACTCAGCAATTTCAGGCTATAGAGTAATAAACAACCATCCTAGTTTCATAAATGCCTCAATCTCTGGGAATAATTTGATCCTTTCGGCACTTAGCACCTGCGGGACCAAAAAGATTTATGTCGAAGCATTTCAAGCCGCTGACAGTTGCACGGCAGTACAGGACGTAACAATCACTATAAACAACTGCACGACTTTTAGCTGTACAACGGCCGGATTATCTGGGGGGTCAATCTCTCAGAACGGACAAACAATCGTCAAACCAACCGGTCTTGGTATCGTTGGAAATATTTACGCAGCATCGGCAGGAGGGTCAGCAATTACAACAGTAGCGGCCAACACAGGAACAGCAGACCAAAACATCACTTTATATTTTGACGTCACAATCCCAAACGGGTTTTCAAACTCTGGAGTTTTATCAAGTAGGTGTCCAGTTTCAATTGTACAAAATGGTACAGGCTTGAAAGCGGCAGCATGTCCAGGAGAGTCAGTCACCAACGCCGAGACTTTAGTCTTTAGCGGCTGGAGGATTTTGGCTAACGGTACAACAATAAAGGGCAACGTTAGGCTCTCAAGCACAAATTTAGCAATCACAAATTTCACAACTAATTTTCCAGCAAACACGTCCCCGAGTTTTGATGGTCGAAATGTAGTAATCACCTTTACTGTTCCAAGTGGCTACTCAAATGCAGGATCAAAAAGTTGCACGCTATCAATAAAACAGGAACCATCAGTAAATCCATGTGGTTCATTTGAAGCTCATTTATCGTCGGGAGTTTCATCAATCGGAGCTTTATGTGATGGAAATTATGGTCCAGCTGTAATAGCAACTACAACAATCAATTTATCAAATGGGATTGGATCCTCTTTAAATGGAACAATCATTTGCAGAGGTGGAGGAAAATTTCCAGGAGGGAGCTTGTATTATGCAATTACAGCAGCAACTCAAAATCCGATGGCTGGTCCAGGGATGACCTTTAAAGTTGTAAGAATAAACAACAACGGAACAGTCACAGAGGTACACAGTAAAACATGTCAAACCTCAGGCACTGGACCACAAGGAGACATTCAACTTTAATTTTTAAACATGGCACTAAATAGAGTAATTGTAGACTTATATATTTATAAAGGAACAGCAGACAGCTATAGTTCTGAAGATAAAAAATACACAATACAAAGGGAGCGAATTTCAAACAGAGCAAACATCTTAATTGAAATCGCTGAACTTGTGAGGGATTACATTTCTAGTGATTTCAATAATAATTATCAGAATTCATCCAGTACGGTTTGGGTCACTGTATCAATTAGTTATTATGACGAAAACGACGATCCGATTTCACAAACAGAAACACCAGTCACCTATTTGGCCTTTGATGGATATGGTGAATTTGAGGACGGCATCAATCCACAATTAAGCACTGGGGCCTTAATGACAAAAAGTACAATCTATCTTCCGGAGGGAACGGTTGGAAAGATTCCAATCTTTGCCGAGGGTGTTGGAAAATATGTAATCGGTGGAGCAACAACTCAGGTCACTGACAATGGAAATTCAAACCAAAAAATTCAGTATATAAATGTACCGGCCAACACAACTAATGATGTTGTAATATATGCAACAAATGACTCAACCGTTGTCAAAACGGTCAAGGTTGTCCAAGTATGTGAGCCGACCTTCACACCGATTAAATGTTCCTTCATAAATCATTACGGGGCCATTGAGGACATTTACTTTTTCAAGAAGTCTGTTGAAAGCTTTAGTGTTTCTGATAGTTCGTTCAACAGAAATATAATTGATTCCGCAAACCTTACCTATTCAACTAGCAAAGGGCAAAGGGAACGGTATAATGTAAACGCAAACACTACCATCACATTAAACACCGGATTTGTTCTTGAGGATTTCAACTCAGCAATCGAAGAGATGTTTTTAAGTGAAAACGTGTGGATCAGATACGAGGGGAAAACCCTCTCTGTAATTCCAAACAGCAAATCGTTCACATTTAAAAACTCATTAAATGATAATCTGATCAATCACTCTGTCGATTTTGCCTTTGCGTTTGACAAAATCAACAACATAAGATAATGATTGGCATCCAATTATATATAGAAGGCGAACAGGTTGAAATGTTTAAGGATGAAAGTGTTTCACTTACTCAGACCATTCAAAATGTTAAAGATTTCTCTAAAATATTTGCAGACTATAGCCGTTCATTTTCTCTGCCATGTTCGAAGCAGAATAATAAAGTGTTTAAACACTTTTATAATAGCTCAATTCAAGGATTTGACGGCCGAACAAAAAAGGAAGCTGAGATCCATTTGAATTATAAGCTTTTTAAAAAGGGAAAAATTAAGCTAGAGAGTGCCGACCTAAACAATAACAAAGGGAACACGTATAAAATTACCTTTTACGGCAACACGATCAACCTAAAAGATGTTATCGGAAATGATAAACTCAGCACTTTAGATTTTCTATCAAAGGAACAGCTACAATTTAACTACAATTCAACTAATATAATAAACTACCTACAAGACGGAAAGGATGTTTATCTAGGAGAGGAAATCGACGACGCTATTATTGTGCCGCTAATAACTCACACCGATCGACTGTACTACAATTCAAATGAGGACACCACAGGGAGTTTTAATCTCAATTATGGGTCTAACGTTCACGGCGTTTTATACGACCAGCTGAAGCCGGCTGTAAGGATTCACGTAATAATCAAAGCAATTGAAAACTATTACAACACAGCGACAAGGCCAAACGATGTTTTTAAAAGTATAAAGTTTAGCACCGACTTTTTCAATAAAACAAACCTAGATTATTATAATCTTTATTTGTGGCTGCATAAGAAAAAGGGAGGCGTTAAAGAAGACGGCGAACTTTCTGCCTCTATTTTTAATAACATGGTCCCAAGCTTCAGCTCAGTAAACGCTCCAGCAATTGCAGGGATGGGCTTTTCGGCTTCTGATATATCCCTTGGAACACAGGCCCAGATTTTTGACTATAGAATGAATTTAAGGATTGAAACATCCTCGAGCGGATACACTTTCACAATGTACAGAAATGGAGTGATCTATTTAAGAAAGGAAAACCTTTCAGGCACTCAAACAGTTTTAACGAATGACGAAATTCCTGACATCGGAGCTGGCACCTTTCAGTTTGAGATCAGTTCCGCAACAGTGTCAAGCTACAATTTAACAGGAGTAGTTAAAAGATTAAGAGGCGACCAGGACAGAGATGTCATTTCGTTTGCAGGGTCCTGCAATGTAGCATCTGAATTTAACTTTATTACTGGGAATCAAGTTCCCGACATTGGTGTTTTAGACCTATTAACGGGCCTTTTTAAAATGTTCAATTTAACAGCGTATTATGATGAATTAACAGAAGAGATCAAGGTCATGACTTTAGATTCTTACTATCAGAGTAGTACACAAACTTACAATATTACTGAGCACCTTGATAAAAAGTCCAGTCAGGTCGAGGCATTACTCCCATTTAAAGAAATCGATTTTAAATATGAGGGAACTAGCACATTTTTAGCAGCGGACCACTTAGCACGGTTTTATAAAGATTGGGGTCGTGAGCAGTATAATGCAGGAGCAAAATATGACGGTAGTGTTTACACTGTCAAACTTCCTTTTGAGCATCAGAAATATGAACGCCTTTACAATGGTTCCACAGCTACATCGGTACAATGGGGCTGGTCGGTAGATAAAGACAAAAACAGTTTAATTGGAAAGCCTCTTTTGTTTTATCCGATTAAAAACACCGGAAACAATATTTCGGTCCTTCCAACTGCCTCGACAAAGCAATCCCTTTCTAATTATTACGTCCCATCAAATTCAATTGCATTAACGGACTCTAAAAATTTAAACTTTGCAGCCGAGCCAAACGAATACACTGGAGGCGTTTTCGATAAAACACTCTTTAATCAGTACTATAAAAACTATATAGTTGAAACCTTTAGCCTAAGCAGACGCCTAACAAAGTTTAAAGCTTATTTACCTATAAGCATCATATTAAACTTAAAGCTTCAGGATAAAATCATTGTGTTTGAAAACATTTACAAGATTAATTCTATAACAACAAACTTTGAAACTGGCCTTTCGGAGCTAGAACTGATAAATGTTGTTTCAAATCTCAAGGCAGTAAATAATGACAATGATTTGGCCCTTACTATTGATATGACTTTAGCCACAATAGACAGCACCAGAATCACAATAGACACCTCAATTGATATTATATGATAAAACAGATCATTGAACTGCTAGAGATAGCATCAGAAAACAAAATAAAAGGCGAGCATATCGATGTTGCTTTAGGCAAAAACAAGATTCCTGAAAGTTTTAAGGAAATGGTAAAATTAACACTATTAAAAAATGGCTGAACAAATAACAATTGATTTAAAAGCTGAGTTCGGAAAACTTAGAAAGGATCTTGAAGATGTCACAACGGAGCTGTCTCAAATTAAACAAGAGGCTTCGGCCTCAATGAAAAAACTTGAAGACGAGGCCAAGAAAACCAGTAAAGGAGTCCAGGGCTTAGGTAAAGCGTTCACCGGTGTTGGTGCTGTCCTTACTGGTGGAGCTTTCAAACTGGGGTCTATTATCCTAGAGAAAGTAATTGAACTTTTTAGAGGCAACCAGAAAGTGGTTGATGCTTTAGACAGTAGCATGAACGCCCTGCAAATTGTATTTAATGATTTCTTTGGGTTTATCCAGGCTAATGTTGGGGGGATTGTAAGCTCATTTAAAGCAATATTTAACGACCCTTTGCAGTCTATCAAAAATTTAGGCAAAGCAATACAAAAGAATTTTATTGAGCGAATCAAAAGCAGCATTGAGGCATTTGGGTTTTTTGCAACTGCAATCAAAAAGGCAATCAACAACGATTGGACCGGAGCAATTGAGGCCGCTAAAATGGGAGGCAAAGAATTAGTCGACACAGTGACCGGAGTCGATGGATCATTTGATAAAATAGCAGATACAGCAGTCAAAGCATCAAAATCAATTTCAGATTATTCATCAAACACATTAAAGGCAGCGGCAAGCCTAACCCAATTAAACAAACAATCTAAACTCGCAGAGGCTCAAAATGCTTTACTACTTCAGCAATACGATAAAGAAGCGGAACTCCAAAGAGCAATCAGAGATGACGTCACCCTTGGAATAGACGAAAGGATTGCAGCCAACAAAGAGCTGGGTCTTGTTTTAGACAGACAAGAGAAAGCCATGAAGTCAAACGCTCAAACGCAGCTTAACGCAGCAGAGGCGGCCCTTGCTTTAGATAAGGAAAACCTTGATCTTCAAATCGCAGTAATAGACAAAAAACGAGAGATTGCAGACGTTGAGGCGGCTGTGACGGGCTTTAGAGCGGAACAACTAACAAACACAAACGCCCTAGAAAAAGAACGCTTAGACGGCTTGCAGGCCATTCAAGACAAAGATGCAGAAGATAAACAGACATTAAAAGATCAAGAAGAACAAAAAGAAAAAGACAATGTTGACCGACACAAAAAAGAGTTAGCCCGAAAGGCGGCAGAGCGTGCGGCCATGTACGAAAACCTTAACGCTATAATAAGTATCGCCGGAAAAGAATCCGCAATCGGGAAGGCTTTATTTATAGCAAAGCAGGCAATGAGAATAAAAGAACAGATTGCAGCAGCTAAAGAAACTATTCAAAAGATTACAATGAAAGCCGCAGAGGCTGGGGTTGATACTTCAGCAGGTTTCGCCAAAACAGCGGCGGCAGGTTTTCCACAAAACATTCCTCTTTTATTAGCTTTTGCAGGTCAAGCGGTTGGGATATTCTCAGCTATTAAGTCAGCAGTTAAAGCGGCTAAAGGAACAACAAAAGGAGTTGGCGGCGGTGGCGGTGGAAATGTATCAATGCCAAGGGTCTCAGCTTCGGCCTCTGCTCCACCTGCGTTTAATGTTGTGGGAAGCTCTCAAGGGAGTCAAATCGCTCAAGCCATAAACGGCCAAGATAAAACACCAACACGGGCTTATGTTGTAAGCGGTGACGTTTCAACCGGTCAGGCTTTAGATCGTGGAATAATAGAAAGTGCATCAATAGGATAAAATAAAAAAACATGAAAATAGTAGAACTAGTATTGGATGAAAATGGTGAAGACATGGGCATAACCGCTATTTCGGTAGTCTCAAACCCAGCCACTGAGGAACGATTCATCGCCTTAAAAAGCCAGGAGTTTAAATTCGCCGAACAAGACAAAGAAAAAAGATTGCTACTCGGTGCGGCCCTAGTCCCGAACAAGCCAATTTTCCGCAAAGGTCAGAATGAAGATGAAGATTATTACATTTTCTTTTCAAAGGAGACCATTCGCAAAGCATCGGAGTTGTTTTTTATAAACGGCAACCAATCAGAAAGCACGCTCGAACATGATATAAAACTCGAAGGCCTTACGGTTTGCGAAAGTTGGATCGTGGAAAGTGAAGTTGATAAAAGCAGGCACTACGGCCTTGACGTTCCTGTTGGGACTTGGATGGTTTCCGTGAAGTGTTCCAATGATGACGTTTGGGAAAGGGTGAAAAAAAATCAAATCTCCGGTTTTAGTATTGAGGCATTTTTTTCGGACCGTATGTCATCGAGGCCAAAAGACAAGACCTTAAAAGAAGAAACGGCAGCCCAGGACTTTATTAAATCAATCACTAAAATATTGAAAGATGTCGAATAAAAAATATGAGTCCATGTCCAGGTTAACACCCAAGGGAGGGAACAGGGGCTGTTTATGTAAAGATAAAAAGAAATATCACCCTAAGTGTTGCACTGGACAAATGCAGGCCCAAGGGGTGGGAAAAGTGTAAAAAGTTCATAAAATATGACCCAAATCGATTTCCTGATTCGTTATATAGATATAACAAATTTTAAAAAATGAAAGCAATCGAAATTGTAAACCAAATCAAAGACGTTCTCGGAATCGAGATGTCGGAGGAAAAGGTCCAATTGGCAAGCATGAAGCTTGAAAATGGGACCGAGATAGAATTTGAAAGCCTTGAAAAAGATTCAGAGATATTTATTAAAAGCGAAGACGGGGAAGCTATTCCAATGCCCGAAGGAGAGTATCTTCTTGAGGATTCTAGAATTCTATGCATTTATAGTGAGGGTGTCATTGGAGAAATCAAAGACGCAGATTCAGCAGAGGAAGCTCCAAAAGAAGAAGCTCCAGAAGAAGAAGTCGAAGCGGCAGACGAAAAAGAATACGCAACAAAGGAAGAGCTTGAAGAAGTGAAAGCCATGATCGAGGAAATGAAATCAATTCTCGAAAAAGAAGATCTAAGCAAAGAGGACGCCCCTAAAGAGGTTGAAAAAGTTGAAGAGGTTGAAATGAGTTCAGAAGTAGTTGAGCCCATAGCACACAACCCAGAGGCTTTGTCATCCCATAGAAGTCATCACAATGACAATGTAAGCTCTCAATTGCAGAGAATACGACAAATGATTTACAAAAACTAAAAACTAAAAAAAATGTCAGATTTAAAATATACATCAAATGATGTGCTGAGAGCTCGCTCAAAGCAAAATATGATCACAGTTTCCGGATCAGTAGATTCAAATGGAGCTGGTGAGGAATACAATGTTGCAACGGACGCATTGAGCGTAGCGCTTCCAAAAATTGAAGCTCACAACATAGGTGCTGAATATACATTCAGAAACACCGGAGCGGATGGGAACAATATTATTACCCTATCCCCTGACGCAGCGGATGCGTTCCACGGAACTATTGCAAACGCAGCGGCGGACGTAGTGGCTAGCGGTGTTGTAAACAAAGATTTCATCAACACTAAAGCAACTGCTAACAAAGGCGACTTTGTCACAATTAAAGCGGTGGCTTTGACTGAGTGGTACGTGAGCGGCGGAGTTGGAATCTGGGCATCTCAAGCATAATTAATAATAACATAAAGAAAAAATACTATGGCTACTAGTAATAATACAATAAACAGTTCATTCACAGGGAAGGCAGCAAGCGGATATGTATCGGCGGCTTTGCTTTCTGGGAAAACTCTCGCCTCTGGAGCGATCGACATCAGAGACAACATCCAATATAAAGAAGTAATTCAAGTTATAAACTCGGATAATAATCTTTTAAAGCCGGGAACTTGTGATTTTACAAGTACTGGAACTCTCACAACTACGGAAGTTGTTCTCGAGCCCAAGGAAATCCAAGTAAACATGGAAATTTGCAGCAAAAATTTCTTGAGTAGATGGGAAAGTTTACAAATGAAAGGGGTTAAATCTGGACTTCCTAAAACTTTTGGTGAATTTATTCTCGAGGACGTAGTGAAAAAAACTTCTGAGGCCGTAGAATCTGCAATCTGGACGGGAACAACTGCCGGAAATATACCCTTTGATGGATTTGAAACTTTAGCAGCAGCAGACAATCAAGTTATTGATGTTGCAAAATCTGCAATTACTGAAGCTAATGTCACTACTGAATTACAAAAGGTAGTTTCTGCAATTCCTAACGCTGTTTATGGTGACGAAAGTCTTTCAATTTTTGTAAGTACATCAATTTATCAATCATACATTGCTCAATTAGCAGGTTTTGGAGCTGTTAACTCTTCAAATGCAACTGAGGGAATTGACGGAAAGCGTCAAATGTGGTACAACGGATCACAAAAATTATTCTTTTTAGGAATTCCAGTTGTTCAGTGTCCAGGCTTAACAAGTACGGATATGTTTGCAGCTCGAAAAGAGGACCTAGTGTTCGGTTCTTCGCTATATAGCGAGCTTTTACAAGCGTCTATTTTGGACATGTCAACGATTGACGGATCTCAAAATTCAAGAGTAGTGCTTCGAGGCTCTGCTGCGGTTGCAATTGTTCAGCCTTCTCAAGTTGTTTTTTACAGCTAAAAATTAATCATTAGTAAAGGGGGGTAAAACCCCCCTAACTATCTAAAAATCAGACGAATGGCATGCAATCTATCTAAGGGCTTTGCGATACCGTGTAAAGATATTTCGGGCGGTTTATCCGCGATTTATTTAACCAACAAAGGATCAATCGCAACAGTCACCTATTCAGGAGACCAAATCAGTGACATGACCGGGACCATCGTAATTTTCAAGTACGAGCTTAACGGATCCGCAAATGCAATGACAACAACGCTTACAAGTTCCAAAGAATCTGGAACGACTTTTTATAGTACATCATTAAGCGTGACACTACCTAAACTCTCAAAAGAGCAGACGGCAGAATTAAAATTAATTTCTTACGGTCACCCTTCAGTTATAGTAGTTGATCGTAATAATAATGCTTTCCTTTTAGGAACAGTAAACGGCTGTTCTTTGGAGTCGGCTACTATTCAAACCGGAGGCGCATTTGGTGATATGTCGGGAATGGTACTCGAATTTCTAGCCGAGGAAATTTCAGCACCAGACTTTATTAATGGAGCTACAACAGTCAATCCATTGGCGGCAATGAGTTCAGCGAGTGTGACAGTGACAGCAGGGACAAACAGTTAATAACATTGTGTTTTGTTTGGGGGTGGTTTTGCTGCTCCCTTCAAAGCATATAATACAAACACATGACTAAAACAAAATACACCTTTAAACCCTTTGATTCTTTAGAGTGGAACAGCGTCACCGAAAAAGAAGCAGAAAACGCCTTAACAGAATTAGGATTCAAAGCTTTAAAGATTAAAAAGCTATACAACACAGCAATAGGGACTTTTAAACTACAATAAAATGCAGGTTATTGACAGAACACAAACAAATAACACCTTGAATTTTATACCTAAAACTTTCAATCCTACGGGATCAAATATTTTTAAAGTGGTGATAAAAAACGAAGAGCAAAACAAAGAGGTCCACAGCGCAACAGTGAGCACATTTCCTTCAGTCGATTATTATTATACATATACGGCAGGCTTAGGGCAAGACCAAACAAAAGATTTCACCTACTTACTGGAAATAACAAACACAGCAACAGGATCAATACTGTACCGAGACAAAATTTTGGGTACAAATCAAACTGTTGCCGATTATTCTTTAAATGCTGGAATCTATACAACAAACACAACGCAGTCAAACGATTATTTAGTTTATGAATAATAGCGATTTTCACATTTTAAACCTGGCGGCCTATCAAACGCCCGAGATTGTAGAAGACCCAAGAGAGGATTTTATTGCATACGGTGAGGACAATGATTTTTACAAAGAGATTATCGACGCCTTTCTCAATTCACCGACTACAAGCTCAATCATTACTGGAATAGTAAACCAAATTGCAGGAAAGGGACTTGCAGCTCACGACGCATCAAGAAAGCCGGACCAGTACGCACAATTTAAAAGCCTTTTTAAAAGTGAGTGTATTAAAAAAGTTTCAACCGATTTAAAACTATTGGGAGAGGCGGCCTTTCAAATAACCTACAAAGGAAAAAAAGTTTCTAGCGTTTCACATTTTAACCGTGAAACTTTAAGAGCTGAAAAATGCGACGCCAAAGGAGTGATCAACGCTTACTATTACCATCCGAATTGGCCTGAGTATAACGACCCCGATGAGCTTACACGGATTCCAGTTTTTGGATCTGGAGCAAATAATGAGGTTTATATCATTAGGAAGTTTATCCCTTCAATGCACTATTATAATCCACCGTCATGGATCTCGGCTTTAAATTACTCAAAACTTGAGTCTTTAATTTCTGAATACCTTGTAAATGAGGTTACTAACTCCTTTAGTGGGACTAAACTCGTGTCGTTTACTAATGGTTTGCCGACAGTTGAAAAACAGCAAATGATTGCTAATGAAATTAAAAACAAATTAACGGGAGCAAATGGCGAAAAGGTGATCGTTTCATTTTCAGATTCACCAGACAACAAAACACAGATTGAAGATATTACCGTCAGCGATGCAGCGGATATTTATTCTTATATAGCTGAAGAATGCAGCCGTAAACTTTTGCTTGCAAACTCAGTGACGTCTCCTTTATTGGTTGGAATAAGAGATGGAAACTCGGGCCTTGGATCAAACTCCGAAGAAATTTCAAACGCTCAAAATTTGTTTGAAAATATTACCATTAAGCCATTCCAGGAGTTAATCCTTGACGCCGTAAACAACATCTTGGGCCACAACGGAATTGCTCTTGATCTATATTTTAAAACACTGACTCCGATTGAATTTACAGACACGAAAGACCTAGTGACTAAGGAACAGATTGAGGAAGAGACCGGAGAGGAAATCGAAACCGATACAATCCAAAAGGTGGCCGAAAAAACAACTCCAACAGCAGAAGCCGACGAAGACAACAAAGCCTCTTACAACGGGGCTCAGATAGCTTCAGCGCTGTCTATATTGGAAAATGTAAAGGAGGGAATTATCACAACGGACCAAGCAATCGTTTTCCTTGTTCAAATGCTTCAGTTTGATATCAATGTTGCTAAGTCAATGTTTAACGGAACAGGAACTCAAGAGCTTTTTTCTAAGATGGAAAAGGAGGAGGATTTGTCTGAAGACTTAGCAATCGAAATACTGGATTTCCTAAAAACTGTTGGGCAAGATGAAAGCGAATTGTCACAATATGAATTGATCTCTGTTGAAGATTCAGCAGACGAACCAGAAGATTTTCACGCTGAGAACTATCTCAATGGTTTAAAATTAAGTAAGCCGCAACTTGATTCAAAGCTAGACTCCGATATGTTTAAAGTTCGCTATAAATATGCAAGGGCTCGAGGTGTTAAGCCAAACGAAAGCGGAAATAAGAGCAGACCTTTTTGCGAGGAAATGATGAAACTTGGTAAAATTTACCGAAAGGAAGACATTGACATGTTAAGTTTTAAAGGGGCTAACAAAGAATTTAGACACAAAAACAAACCGTATTCCATTTTAAAACACAAGGGCGGAATCTACTGTAAACATATATTCGAAAGGCGAATTTTTCAAAAGCGATTAAACTCAGAGGGCAAGCCTTGGGGCGGTGCTGCTTTAGTAGGAACAAGCAAGATTAGTGTACAAGAAGCGTTGAGGAAAGGTTTTAAATTACCTAAACAATCAAAGGAAGTTGGACAAGCTCCATTCAATAGAACAGATAAAGGAAAATACCCAGGATAAATGGCAGATATATTATTTTGCAGTAAGGACGATATTATTAGAAGAAGCCCAATTTTAGACGGCAATCTGGATGCCGATAAAATAGTCCCGGCTTTACACTTGGCCCAAGTTCAATATTTAAAAGAGATTATCGGCAGCGATTTATACGACTATTATGTTGCTGCAATTACGGCACTAGTGGCAAACGGAACACAGATCCCGACGGATTACAAGGCTCTTTTAGACGACTATATTCAACCTATATTAATTCATCTGGCAACTAGTGAATTCTTAAAGACTGCATCAATTACGGTGTCAAATAAAGGCGTTTACAAACATAGCTCAGAAAATTCAAGCGAGATAAGCCTGGACGAAATGAAAGATATTATCCAAATCGAGAGAGACAGAGCCGAAAGCTATACTCAAAGATTTTTAGATTACATGGCATTCAATGCAGCGAGCAAGTTTCCACAGTGGTTTTCAAATTCAAACGATGAAATCTCACCGAATCATGAATCTTTTTCAATAGGTTGGGTTTTATGATCGGATTAGGATCTATATATTATGAGGCTTGGTCACAGGATAAAAAACACGAAAATTTTTATCCATCATGCAACAACATCAACATCGACCGGACTGATTTAAAAACTTTCAACGCTCTCAGCGTTTCAATAGATATGGTTTAACTATTAATTAAAACAAAAGAATTAAAATTCTAATTGTTTAACAATCAACAACATGGCTTCCAATAATATTAATGTAGGGAATGAAAGCAACGATGGAAACGGTCAAACCCTAAGGGATGGTTTTATAAGCGTTAGAAAAAATCTTGCTGAAATTTTTGGCATTACTTACACCAGCGACACTCAAGATCTTAGCGGAGTTGATTTTTCTTCTGACGTTGTGACTGAAGGTTCAACAAATAAATATCTCTTAACTAATTCAGTTATTAATGCAAAAATGGCGGATGACTCTGTTGGTGCTGACGAATTAATTGACAATTCTGTTGGAGCTCTTGCCTTGAATGTTTCTGGAAACGGTGCGAATGGAGCAGTTTTAAAGTCTGACGGCGATGGTACAATGAGCTGGATAGATCCAGCCGACACTCTGGCCGAGGTATTAGCATTAGGAAACACCACAGGAGGTTCAGATCTTGCAGTTTCAGCGAATGACGACATTACGTTTACTGATTCGAGTGAAGCTATATTTGGAACTGGAGCAGACTTAAAGATTTTTCATAATGGAACGAATGCAGAGATAGTTAACACAACGGGAGAACTAAACTTAAAGTCATATACCGCTACAATAACTACCGATAACACTCTTGCTTTAAGCATAGACACCTCACAAAACACAAATTTCTTTGGTAATGTTGGGATAGGCACATCCGCTAATCCTAGTGGTGCGCTTGATGTAACTTCTGGTAATGCTCAAATGATTTTTAATGGCGCTGCTAGTGATTTGCCTTATATGTGGTTTTTACACAATGCTGTACCAGTTGACGGTGAAGAAATAGGGGTTGTAAATTTTAGAGGATTTAACAGCGCTAATCAAGATACTCAATATGTGCAAATAAAAGCAAAAGCTGAAGACGTAACTGATGGCACTGAAGATGGTTCTTTGACTTTCGAAACAATGAAAGATGGAACACTTACGGAATCTATGACTCTGTCCAACACAGCTTTAAATGTTAGTGGAAATTTAATTGGAACAGGTGCGAGTTTTTCAACTGTATCTTCAGGAGGTACTCTATCATTTGGCTCTTTAAAAGATACTGCAGAAGATATAACAATAACAAAGTTTGTAGATAAAACCGATGGTTTAAGGAACAACGATAACGATACAACAATTCCAACTAGTGCAGCGGTTGTTGATTATGTGACCGCAACGCCTGGGGTTATGAATTACAAAGCTATTGGTTTAGCAATGGATTATATGAGTAGAGTTCACAATGACGGTGGAACGGTTGAAGGGATGGAACAAGTAATGATTAACACAGAAAAACTAATACTTTCATAATGAGTTTATTTGACAAAGCAAGTTTAATGTTAACACCTTCGGGAGTTAAAACCGATAAGGTACACAGTCAAAAGCCGAGCAACGGAAATGGAGACTTTACATTTGATAGAAGCAGCACAGCTACTAGGGTAAACAAAGATGGATATATTGAAACGGTAGCGGCAGATGTACCAAGACTAAACTATCCTTTAATTGATGGAGTAGTACAGGATTGTCCTAGTTTAATTTTAGAGCCTGCGAGAACGCAGCTTATAAGGTACAGCGGAGATTTTAGCAATGCTGCTTGGGTTAAAAGTGGTGTAACATTCTCAAATAATACAATAACCGCTAACGCTGGTAGTTCATTTAAAAACATTTTACAGAATGAAACAAACGATGGAGCACAAACAGCTTTTTTTGATGTAGAATATATAGACCATCAATGGTTGCATATTCTTGTTGGTTCTAATGCAAGCGATACTGGTTTTATAAATTTTGACATTCAAAATAAAGTAGTAGGTTATTCTGAAGGAGGTTTTACTGGAAATGTAATTGATTACGGTTCTTTTATAAGGATTTTAGTAAATTTTAATACTACGGATAAAACCAGTATTCTTTTATCCTTTATAGATAGTAATGCAGCTACAAGAGTGCCTTCATCAACTAGCACAGGTTCTTTTAAATTATATAGAAGCCAATTAGAACAAGGAAGCTACCCTACATCTTACATACCAACACAAGGCAGTACAGTAACTAGGACAATTGATCTAGCAAGTAAAACAGGATTAAGTTCTAATTTACTATCAGGTAAAACACAAGCGACAATATTTTTAGAATTTGATTATCCTTTGGCTACTACTTCAGTCGATGTTTTTGCAATTACTAGATCCGATAGCACAAACGGTAGGGCTTATATTTGGGGGAGTCAAATTGGCTTTGCAAGTAATTGGAACGGTACGGTTCAAGCAATATCTTTAACAACAACCAATAAAGTAATATGGAGATTTAACTCTTTGAGCAACGGCAGTACTTTTGTTGCAGGAGTAAAGGGAGGCGGTTTCACAGGAACTGCTTACACGAATATAGATAGCTTTATTTTTGGAGGGTATGGGATATTAAAAGTAAAAAAATTACAAATTTTTGACACTGCTCTATCAGATACAGAATGCATATCACTAACACAGGCGTAATAAATACACCTATATAAATAACAAGAGTAAAAAACAAATCATGGCAACACTATTCAAAAAGTACGAGTTCGATACAGAAGCGCAAGCAGATACAAAAATAGCCGCTCTCCCGCACGTTCAGGATCAAGAGGGAAATGATGTACCAAATCACAGACATACTATCGTTAAACTAGGTCACCTGTGGATTACAGAACCTACATATAATGAAGAAGGAGAAACTGAAACGGAAGGAGAAGCAAAAATAGAATATGCGGTTGATGTGCTTTGGAAAGACCTAATTGAATCCCCTACTGGATGGGCAGGAAAAGAAGTATCACCTTCAGGGAATGGGGTTCACACTTTTGCAGGTCATAGTTTTAACTAATGCAAGATTTGAAGATATACGGATTAAATATTGGAGCCATGGTTTTTAGCTTTGTGAATGAGTTCAATCCTATACTTCAAACCGTGGTGTTAATTCTGACAATAATTTACACAGCAGTAAACATATACAAGCAATTTAATAAATGAAAAAAAAAGACTTAATACATTATTGCGGAGCGGCTGGAATCTTCATAGTGGTAATACTTCTACTCATGTATTTGGCTAACAACTCAATACCTTTAGAAAACAAAGATATATTTGTAAGTATCGTAGGAACGTTAACAGCAAGTCTAGCAGTGGTTATCTACTCTATCCTAGGCAAGAATCCTGAAACAGAAGCACAGCTACAAGCTAAGGTCGAATCTCAGCAAAGGCACATTGAAACCTTAGTTGAACAAAAAGATGCCTATGAGGCGCAAATAATAGCACTACAAAGCGAGGTAATAGATAAGCTTAGTTTAGCTGGAACCGTTGCCTTTGATTCATTATTTAAAAAGAGAGACTAAATGAAAAATTACATTGCTAAAAAATGGAATAAGTATTCCCCACAAGGTCAAATGCTACTGGTTGTAATCGGTCTTTCCCTATTGCACATTACAATTACTCTTTTTAAATATTAATGAGTGAGCTAATAAAAACAGCTTTAACTCAATACGGAATTGAGGAATGGAAAGGCAACATCGATAATCCAGAGGTAATAAAATACTTTGATGACATTGGCTTTGATGGTAAAACATTAAAAGATGAGACGGCTTGGTGTTCTGCTTTTGTTAATTGGGTTTGCATGATGTGTGATTTGCCATATACTAAAAAACTAAATGCTAGAAGCTGGTTGGATGTTGGAAAGGAAACAGACAGCCCAGAGCAGGGTGATATCGTTGTTTTATGGCGAGGTGATCGAGACGGTTGGAAAGGCCACGTCGGTTTTTATGTTCGTGAATCTGAATCAAACATCTATATTTTAGGAGGCAATCAAGGAAATAAAGTGCAGATCGCCCCTTATTCAAAATCAAGACTACTAAAATACATAAGAATAAAATAGTGATTGCAGGGTCGCCGCTTATTAATCTAAAAAAAGATAATGAGCAAAAAAAAATTCAGTCAAACTAACGTCGGGAAATTTCTACTTGAAAAAATCCCAAACATTGTCAGCTCTATAGCTGGAGACACGCCTGTCGGCAGTGTTGTAAAAGCTTTGATCGGTGGATCTGATATGTCAGACAAAGATAAAGAAATCGCACTCAAAAAACTAGATCAAGAGATTCACGAATTTGACGGCATCACAAAGCGATGGGTTGCCGACTCAAAAAGCCAATCATTTTTAGCCCGCAATATCCGACCAATGGTTTTGTTGGCTCTTACTTCCGCTTATATTGTCGGCTGGTTTATGGGTCTTGATACTTCCGACACATCAGACCTAGTGACCTGGGTCCTTTGTGGATATTTCGGGGCGAGAACAGTTGACAAAACAGGGTTTAAATTAAATAAATAGACATGCAGAAAGATTCAAAAGTTTACAGGTTGCCATTATATTTTAATAAGTACCGCAAAAAAATAAGACAGTTAACAGAAAAAGATCTTGGTGTTTTATTTGGAGACGATCACAAAGTTCTCCAGGAGGAATCCGACAGGTTAGGTATTCCGGTAAAGGACATTAAACATTATTGGCATAAGTCAAAACACATTTCAATGTTTGTCAAAAACAACGGCAAATCTTATCAAGAAATATTCGAAGACTTAAAAAACGAAATGCTTGAGGCTGCTCCAGTATATCCAAAGATTGAAAGGACCCAATCAAAAGAGCCTCATTTGTTAGTTGTAGATCCGGCAGATATTCATTTCGGTAAACTAGCCACGGCATACGAAACCGGGGACGCATACAATGTTGAGATCGCATCGGCTAGAGTTATCGAAGGGGTCCAGGGGATACTCGACAAAACAGCCTCTTTTAATATTGATAAGATTCTTTTTATTGGAGGGAATGACATCCTTCACACAGACACGCCCAAGCGGCAGACTACATCAGGCACCCCTCAAGACACTGACGGCATGTGGTACGAAAACTTTCTCAGTGCAAAGGATGTAATGATCCAGGCCATTGAGAAACTGCTCACTGTTGCAGATGTACATTTTCTTTTTTGCCCTTCAAATCACGATTACGCTTCAGGATTCTTTTTGGCCGACGTGATCAAGACCTGGTTTCATAAAAATGAGAATATAACTTTCGACTGTTCAATTGCACACCGAAAATATTTCCGTTATCACGACAACCTCATTGGAGCAACTCATGGAGACGGAGCAAAGCAAAATGATCTTCCCTTATTAATGGCCGAAGAGTCAACCGAGGACTGGGCTAGAACAAAGCATCGACACATATACACTCACCACGTCCATCACAAGACATCTAAGGACATCGGAAAGGTAAACATTGAATCTATTCGGTCGGCTTCTGGAACGGATTCCTGGCATGATAGAAACGGTTATCGAAGCATAAAAGCGATCGAGGGATTCTTGCATCATCCAACTCATGGACAGATCGCTCGGATCAGTCATATTTTTTGATTATATTTATAAAACACTATACCTTTTCAAATGGTGAGTATTGAGCTAACTTTTAACATTAGACCCACATACCGACCCACATTAAAAATATAAAAACTTTAACTTGTTAAATTATAACTAGTTAAGGCTTTATGTTGCACAGAAGGAGACTTTCGTTCTTTATGACCGTATATTGGTTTATATGACTATTTAGGGCGTTCACATGTTGTAAGTATTCGAATATATGTATATTTACGCTATATTTTCGACCCACATATCGACCCACGCATGGCATTTAGATTGGACCACCCTAAAAGAGAGAACGCACAAATTAGACTTGAGGTTTATATCCCAGGCGAAACCTCTAGATTTAAATACAATACAGGGCGAAATATAAATCCAAAGAATTGGGACAAAAAAAAATGCTTCCCTCGAGTAATGCGAGGAAAAGAAGGTGACAGAAATAGAGATTTAACTCTGGCTTTAAGAGAATACGAATACCAGGTCCAACAAATAAAGGATCTTTACGGCAAATCTTTGACTGCTTCAATCCTTAAAAAACAACTCAACGAATATTTTCATGTAGAGGAAAAGGTCCTGGTTGATCTGTCGGTTGACTATTACCACAAACTTTACGTTGAAGAGCTTAAAAATGTTGGGGAGGTAAAATTTAAATCGATAGAACGTTATAAAAGAATATTTGATAAATTCGAAAAATTCGAAAAGGGTAAACAAATATTATTAACGAATTTAGATAATAACACTTTAACCGAATTTATTGTCTTTTTAAGAAGCAAATACAATTTAAATGATAATACACTTTACAGAAATTTCGGATTTTTCAAAATTTTTTTAAATTGGTGTATTAAAAAAGGTGTAAACGTTCCCTTGGCTTTTAAAGATATTAAAATTTCACCTTTTGAAACTGATGACATCGCCTTGACGGAGTTGGACCTTGACACCTTAGCGGGACTTGAACTTGACAAAAGGCTAGAAAAACACAGGGATTTGTTTTTGATTGGTTGTTATTCGGGCCAACGTTATTCAGACTATTCAGTCTTTGAAAAATCAGATGTACAGGGCGACATGATAATTAAAAGAGCAGAAAAAACGGAAACCCATTCTTTTATTCCATTACATCCAAAACTTAAAACATTACTAGACAAACATGATTGGAATTTAAACAGTATTCAAAGCCAGAACTTTAATCCAAAAATTCAAAAGATTTGTAAGATGGCCGGCTTTACTGAAGAAATAAAAAACACAGTCTATTACGGAGCAAAAAAAGAAGTTGTAATAAAACAGCGTTGGCAAATGGTAGGATCTCACACAGCAAGGAGAACGTTTATAACTATAGCGGCAGAAAAATCAATGCCTGATCATATAATAATGTCGATCACAGGGATCAGAGATCCGAAGACATTAAATAAGTACAAGAAAATTAATAAGGAATCAATTACAGCGTCAGCATTTAAGATTTTTTCTTAGTCTTTCTATACTCTCCGAGATCCGGGATTAGTTGCTGTTGAAAATCAAGGTTCATTTTGTGTGACTGCTGTGATTCTGTGATATATTCTTGAGCCTTAATTGCGGTCTTTGTATTGTCGTGGTGCATTTCTTGAACCTTTGCCTCTACTTTTATGATCTGATTAGACAGCCTTAAATTTGAATCCGATAGAGCTCCCAGTTGTTTATTTAATTCTAAAATGTGAGTTTCAAAGTCATTCTTTGTTTTTGCATTTTGAATAACCATTTCTTGAATTTGATTTGTACAATTCAATAAAGTGGTCTGCAATGCGTTTGATGTTCTTACTAGTTCATTCTCTAGCTTAATAAATCCGCTTATCATATCTTGTTCTTTCTTATCAAAGCTAATGTTTTGTTCTGTAAAACTTGTATTTAGCAAGACATTTTTTTGCTGAATTTGTGCTGCTTTATGATCTTTTTTGTTGTTTCCGTAAAGTATGTGTTCAATATTAAACTCAGGAAAAACCAGATTAACCTCCCTTATTATTGCAACTGAAGGTTTGTGGCTGTCTTTAATTATTTTATATATGGTTCTAACCTTTGAATCCATTCCGCATTCTTTTGCAAATTCTGGAATCGATAAGTTTAAATCTTTAAAAAGCTCTAAAAATCTTTCGTTTGGAGTACCCATTTGTGTATTTTATTGATTTTACTTCAGCTATAGGCATTATTTTAAAATATCTAAAGCTGTACTAACCACAGGTTTACATCAAATAATTGTGTTTATATGCATATTTATGTTGTAAACTGAATTTAAATGCCTATATTTGAATATTATTCAGAGATTTAATTAAATAAATATACGAATTAATACTATCATATGAGCAATAATACCGTCAAAATTAGGGAGTTAGAAGAACATTACGGAATGACTCCATTATCTGAACTCGAAAGGAAATTCGATATGTTAATAAATTCTATTGAAAAACAAAATAGGGTCATCAATAGCAATAGGAAACTATATAAAATTAGCCAAGCCACAAAAATACTAGGCTTGAGCACTTCCACAATACACAAGCTAATTAGGAATGAAGAAATTAACACAACGTCTTTGGGAGGACGCAACTACATCCCACAATCTGAATTGGATCGATTGAACGGCATCCTTTAAAAAAAAACAAAACACAATGAAAAGATTATCAAACTTAGACACTGTCACCATCTCAGGCAAACCCTATGTAATGGTTGATAAAAGAATCTCACACTGTGCATCAAATTTTGACTACGATGTGAAGATTAAAAAGGTACAGTATTACGCAGAGATTAAAACCTGGACTGTTCACGTTAAACTCAAAATAAAATTTGATCAGTCAAAAGATTATTACAATTCTTATGATGGCATTGCTCAAGAGGTTATCGGAGACGGATTCATCAACAAATCTTCGGCACTTGAAAACGCTTACACTTCTGCACTAGGTAAAGCATTCACAGCGGCAGGCGTTGGAATACAACACGGGACCTCTTCAGGCGATGAAATCCACAAAGCCCAAGCGCAAACAAAATCTATTGACGCAGGTTTTAATTCTATCCTTGAAAGACTCGACGACTGGAAAGATAAATATCCAGAGTGGACAACGTTTATCGGATTTGCTCAAGATCACTATAAACTTAGCAATGAACAAGTCGAACAACTGGCCAAGCTTTGGACCATTAAAAGAGTATCATAATGGGACGGGTTAGAGAGCTTTATCCTTATGAAGCAACGCACGCCGAACAGCAAGAAGTGATTTTCCAACAATTAGAAAATGAAATGTACATGGAACAAGAAAAAGAAAACGCAGTTGATAAAGCTATGAATTTAAGGTCATGGCTTTCAAAAAACGAGATGGCTATTGAGGTAGCTCAAGAGAATGTCATTGAGGGCGAATTGTGTCCGCTTACTTCTTTTGTTATTATCCATCAAATGCAGAAGGCAATCGACAGCTTTAAAAACAACATCAAGGAACTGGCGATGGATGAATCTAACAAACACGGAAAGACTTTCAACTTCCAGGGGTTTGAGATTAGAAACATAGACGGACGCAGAAGCTATGACTATTCTAATTGCGAGGAAATTGTCAGGCTAACCCAAGAGCTGAAGGATAAAAAGAAGATGTATTCAATCGGAAAGGATTCCGTTGATAATGGTGCTTACTCTGACGTCCATTTAATGCCGGACGGGAAAAAGGTCCAAGTCTTTTTGGATAACAACTCACAGCTTTTAGTTGCTCCCACAATTAAGCACTCAGCGGCATCTATCCAGATAACAAAATCTAAAAAATAATTTAAACCGGGGGTCTGATCAAATGGCTTTGTGTGGCCCCATTTTAAAACTCTATGACTAACATACAAAAAGAGATTTCGCAAACATTACGTCCAATTAAAATAGCTTTAGATCAAAAATATAATATCAACATATTTGACAAACCTAGGTTTCAAGAATACGTCAAAGCAAGGCAATTTTTTATAGGGTATGTTTTAAAAAACTACAACTTTTCGCTTAATCAATTATCAATTTACATGAATTTAAATTCTTCAACTTTAATAAGCACACGCAGAAGATTTACGAATCATGTTTTATATGATAAATCATTCGAAGAAGACTTCACAAATGTGAGCTGTGAGCTCGACAATATCAAGGGTTTTATTACAAGTAAGCAGAAATACAATATAAAAAAACGGATCATGGATAAGGATCTATTTAAAGCAGACGAAGAACAAGTTAATTATGTTTTCAATCTGTTATATAACAACCCACTAATCCAAGATAAACAAAAAGCGGCGACCCTGAAATCACGCTAAAATGTCAAAGCCCGGTGTCCATGCCGGGTAATGACTAAAAATTAAAAACAATGAAAGATCCTGCATTCCTTTTTTATAGTTCTGATTTTTTGACGGGAACATATTTTCTCAATGACACCCAGGTCGGAAAATTTATTCGGCTCCTATGCTTTCACCATCAAAAGGGAAGATTAACGAAAGAACATATGTTAAAGATATGTTTGACATATGATAAAGACATCTTTGATTTATTTACTCAAGATGAAAACGGTCTTTATTTTAATGAGAGATTGGAGTCTGAGGTTGACAGACGTAAAAAATATAGTGAGTCAAGACGAAGCAACAGAAAGAAAAAAACAAATAATGAAACACCTGTCTTAAACATATCTAAAACATATGATCAACATATGGAAACTGAAACTGAAACTGAAACTATAACTATAACTAAAACTGAAGTTTCAGTATATCCAAGCTTTCAAGATTTTTGGGATTTGTATGACAAGAAAACAGGAAACAAAACTTTGATCAAACCAAAATTTGATAAGCTACCCCAAAAAGTCAAAGAACAAATACTCAACTATCTGCCTGCTTACATTGAATCAACACCAGATAAGGCATACAGAAAAAACCCTCAAACATTTTTAAATAATAAAGCCTGGGAAGATGAACTCATAAAACACAACTCTAATGGAAGACAACAAAATAATAAACCGGACTACTCGAACCTTGAAAGGATACTCGCAAACACCGAAGGCCTCTGAGCAAATGGAAATATATTTAAAAACTCAGGAGGTTTCAAAGCAAACAAACACGGTTGCAATATCGGAGCCCAGAATTTCATTAAGAAACCCTAACATCTCAACGGTCCAGGATGCTTTAAAGATTAAAGGGCTCCCAAGTATCGGACGCATGGCAAAGGACTTTTCACCGGTCAAGATTCACGCTATTTTAATCAAATGGTTGATGGAAGTCAACAGGTCAATAAGCGTAAAAGACAACATGAGCGAAGACCAGATACAATTGGCCGCCACTTTCATCATGGAGGATCACAAATCTCTAAACGTTAGCGATCTGATTGTAATTTTTAAGGACATTATTAAGGGCAAATACGGAAAAATGTATGGGAGCTGGGACCTCGCAAAGCTACTGACTGCATTTAGAGAATACGATGAGACTAGAATGACAACAGCAATGAAACACAGCGCAGACAAACACGCAGAGATAAAGTCCAATACATACATTGGAGAGCGGACCAGTGAGCAAAGAGGATGATTTGCGAGAACTGCGGAGGGTTTCAACATCCGGATAATTTTATATGTGAATTTGAAGACTGTGAAACCGTTTTTGATTTAAGAATTGAATATTTAAAAGAAAATGCAGAATGGCCCTTTATAGCGATCAAATAATTAAAGTCAACTACTATATCCCCGACAGGGAGTTAGTGCCTCCAGAGGTCTCAGAAGGCCAATGCCTTGAGTGTTTAACACCATGCGACGGAGACTTTTGCAGCAAGCATTGCGAACAAGTATATATAAACTAAATTTTTAATTATGAAACCATTTACAATAACAGACTGGACGGTCGAAACTGTCGGAGAAACAAAAACGGTAGGCGCCAAGGGCTTCCAAAAACGTGAATTAGTAATAACAGATAAAAACGCCAAGTGGCAGAATTTCAGAGTGATCGAAGCCAGACAAGATAGGTGTGTTGATTTTGATGGATTCGTTAAAGGCGATAAGGTGAAAGTAGATTTCTGGCCTGAGGGGCGGGAATGGAAGAGTCCACAGGGTGAAATTAAATATTTTAATACGGATAAGCTTGCCTCCATTGAGAAGATTGGGCACGACTGGGATGTTTCTACTGCAACACATGAACAACAAGTGGTGGCGGCGTTAGATAAGATCATGCCTCCTGCAAATGACGATGACTTGCCGTTTTAGATATGTGGACGAAAGAAGAAAAAAGAGCTTATGGAAGAAGATATTATGCTGAAAACAAAGAAAAAGCAGCGTCTAATCATAAGAAATGGAGTGCTGAGAACAAAGAAAAAGTAAATGCTATAGGTAGGCAATGGCGAGCAGAAAATCCAGAAAAGAGTGCGGTTTCTGCTAGAAGATCTCAAGTCAAAGGAGTTGAAAATTTAGCTGATTATTACGTCTCACAAGTGCTTGCACAACGGAAAGGAATACATCAGACGGCTAAGCAACTAAGAGAGTATCCCGAGATCATTGAATGTTTCAGAGCGATCATGAAATTAAAAAGAATTTGTAGAACTAAAAAAAAACAGAAATTATGAGCATACGAAAATTAAAAGTTGAAGTAATTGAAGAGAAGCAAGAGATAAATAGCTTGACCGATTTAACATTATCAATACTAGATGACTACATACAGGTGAAAGCTGGCACGATGCCAGTACGCACAGGATTTATACTCTCAAAGCAAGCGGAAGTAGCAATTAGAGCATTTACATGCTCAAGGCTTATTGGCGATGAGATCACACCAATGGAGATAGAGATAGTTAAACCTAAAGCATCATGATCTATACGCATGAGGACACAGCAAAAATCGTAGGCTTCAAAACGTGGAGCGAAACAAGGAAACTCGACACTTTACTTAAAATTGACGCTCTACTTTACTGCAATCTTGGTCTAGAATCTAAGGACTCAGAAAAAAAGAAAGTAAAAGCTATAAGCAGGAAGATATACAAGGCGATTTCTTTAATCAATCCATCTGAGGGCTACATGCTAGAGGCTCACATGAACGAGAAAGATCTAACAGAGGCTATTTAAAAGCTGTTTTTAGGCACATAGGGCAAACCATTTAAATAAATCACATGAATCAAATAGAATATTTAAAGCACTGGATTGATCAGGAACAATTGTCCTTGTATGAATTTGATAGTTTGCCCAATGGGTTTTTAATTAATGGCCTAGGGAAAAATTATCATATTGCAAGGATTAAATTACTTCAATCAGACCTGGTAAGAGAAGAGGAAATCTACTTTTTCTACAATAGCACAAAGAAAATACTTAAAAAAATAAATAAGCCGACAAGCATTTCATTATCCTTATCAAATCAATAATGTAGGCCGTTGCAATTATGGACCACAAAAAGGAGCCTGTCGGTGAATATTTTTACCTTTTCAATTGCGATAAGATTGACAGACTGGAGAGACAGACAACAAAAGAACAACCCTAGCTTAAATAGTTAGGGTTTTTTTTTACGTAAAACTTAGGGGTGTTGTTAATAAAAATATAGTTTAAGATATAAAAATCCTTTTTAAATTCACAATGCCATTTGATCGACCTAAAAATCGAAGAGGATGGACTATCTTAAATATCAAAGTAAAACTCTGAGCCAACTCAAGGCGACAGCAGTTAGACATTTTCACAAATTCATTAGAGAAAGGGACAAAGGACGGCCATGTGTTTCATGTGGGTCCTTCAATACCTCAGACGCCTCTCACTTTCATTCTGCTGGACAAAATCCAATAGTAAGATTTAACGAAGACAATGTACATCTAAGTTGTAGAAAGTGCAACTATTTTCTTGCTGGGAACCTTATCCCCTATCACATTGAACTTATCAACCGCATTGGAGAGGAACGGGTCATCGACCTACAAGACAAAGTTTCACGAGCAAAACAGACCGGCTATAAATGGGACCGCTTTTTCCTCATTGAAATAATTGAAAAGTACAAAGCTTTAAATAAAAAATCATGACTAAGAAAGAAGCCCTCAAAATCCTTTGGAGCAATTACGATCAAATAAAGGAAACCGTTTTAAATATTGAATCTAGGTACACTCACAAAGGAATGTATCACGAGGATATAACTCACGATCTGTACATCAAAATTCAAAATGAGATTGATAAAATCGAAGAAGATCCAACCGAAGTCAAAAAATTCCTAGACCGATATTGGGATGGTCATTCGTTAAGTATATATAAGGTTGTAAAAAATATGTTTGTCGATATGATAAGGCGAGAAAATAAGGTTGTAAAACTCGAAAAGTTGTCTAATAGCCAGCTTGAATATATAGTGAATGAATCTAAAGACAATGATTTCGAAAAGATCATTCAACAAGACATGGATAAATATGTCGATACTTTTTACTGGTTTGATAAAAACCTTTTCAACCTGTACAGATATGATTTCAAATCACATAAGGGTCTGATGTCGGAAAAAACAAAACTTTCTCTGTCGACCATATACAGAACAGTAAAGAGGTGTAAAGTGAAGATTAACAGAAAATTTAAAGATAAATACTATGAGCAAAAAAATAAAGGGTCTCGGTGATAAAGTTGCAGAGTTCACCAAAGCGACCGGGATCAAAACATTAGTCGACAAGGTTTCGCATTTAACAAAAAAGCCGTGCAACTGTGACCAGAGGCAGGAGACTCTCAACGAATGGTTTCCGGCAAAGGGTATGCTAAAAAAAGACGAATACAATTTCCTAGTTGATTTCTTTAAAACATATAACAACACCAAGCTTGATTCATTTGAACAGCGAGACATGATTTTCGCAATTTATAACCGAGTAAACTCAAGCAATCAAAAGCCTAGCAATTGCGCACCGTGTTTGGCTGGGATTGTTCAAAACCTAAAACAAAAGCTTGAAGATTATGCAGGATAAAATACTTGAAAAAGTATATAAGCTTAAAACATACCCAGGAAATCCTAGGGTAATAAAAGACTATAAGTTTAGGGCCTTAGTTGAAAGCATTAAAGGCTTTCCGGAAATGCTAAAAGTTCGCTCATTAGTAGTAAATGAAAAAATGCAGGTGATCGGAGGTAATATGAGACTAAAGGCCGCTATTTATTTAGGGTACAAAGAAGTTTGGATCGAAAAAGTTTTCGGCTGGTCAGAGCAAAAACAAAGGGAGTTCATGATCAAAGACAACAATTCTCTTGGAGAGTGGGATCATGATCTTTTAGCAAATGACTGGAATGAACAGGATTTAATAAACTGGAGCCTAGATCTTCCAAACGACAACGTGTTTGATAAATTAGATTTTGACACAGAGAGAGCCGGAGTTGAACAATTAAAATGTGAGTATTGTGGAAAATGATTGGGAGTTGACACTTGGATTTTATCCTGGGATCTTGTTTGGATTTAGACATTACGAACAAAAGGATTGCACTGACTATGTGATTTACTTACCACTAATCGATTTATGCTTGACTATATATGATAATTAAAAGAGCTAAACCAACCCCCGAAGAAATGGTCATCTATTACCTAGGGGTTTTATACAAAACTAAAAAGGAAACTCACAGGATATACATCCAAGAAATGATCGGATTTCATTTAAAAGAAAACCCCTATCCATTGAACAGGATTTGTGAAACATTAAGATAACAAAACAATGAAGCATTTAGACTTATTTAGTGGAGCTGGTGGTTTTACTCTTGGATTAAAACAAGCAGGATTTTCAATAAAAAAAACATATTTCTCAGAAATAGATAAACACGCAATCGCTAACTATAAACAAAATTTTAAAGATGCAGAATATATCGGATCAGTTTCAAATGTTCGAGGAAGAGATCTTCCCAAAATTGACATTATCACCTTTGGAAGCCCTTGTCAAGACTTCTCACTTGCTGGAAAGCGTAAAGGAATGGAAGGAGACAGAAGCAGCCTTATCCTTGAAGCAATTAGGCTTATCGAAGAATGCAGACCTCGTTTTTTTATCTGGGAAAATGTTAAAGGGACATTCTCCTCAAACAATCGGGAGGACTTTGCGGCAATCTTGCAAGCGTTTACCAACATTGGGGGCTATAGACTTGAATGGCAATTGCTTAATACAAAACGGTTTTTACCCCAAAATAGAGAGCGAATATACCTTGTCGGATATACTGGAGAAAAACGTGGAGGAAAAATATTTCCTATCCCAGAAAGTAATAGATCGATTAATGAGCTACAAAGACAACAAGCAAATATCTGTACACTTACAACAAGATACGGATCAGGCTCTGGCGGAAGTTATATTGCTGAACGTGAATTCGATGCACAAGAAGTAATCGGCGCCATGAGAGGAAGAAATCCTTTAAATAGTTCAGACAGAACAACAGGAAGTAAAACAGTACAAAGATTAGAAATTAATAAAAATAATGTCACAAACACATTAACAAGCGTTCAGAAAGATAATTTGGTTGTTACGGATAGAATCAGAAGATTGACTCCAATAGAATGCGAAAGACTCCAAGGTTTTCCTGACAACTGGACAAGATCCGGAAATTATGATGGAGAAATTAAAATTACCCCTGAATCTCAAAGATATAAACTTATGGGAAATGCAGTTACTGTAAATGTAGTTGAAGCGATAGGAAAACAATTAAAAATAAATAAACTTTAAGATAAAAGAACAGCCATAATACAGCCATATGAGTAAAGATCAACCAATAAAAAAACATCAATTTCAAAAGGGTGAATCTGGTAATCCAAAGGGAAGACCAAAGGGAACAAGAAATCGAAGTACTGTCGCCAAAGAAATACTAAATCTAATTTCTGAAGGTACAAATCCAGTCACCAGGGAACAGCAACAGATGAGTCAAGAGCATCTCATGTATTTCGCTCTACTTAAAAAGGCCAGACAAGGGGACGTCGCAGCTACTAAAGCGATACTTGACTCAGCGTATGGCCAACCAAAAGAAACAGTCGACGTGAACTCAGACGCTCCCTCTGTCGATTTCAGAACGCTGTTTAACTTTAAGAAAAATGAATCAGAAGATTAAGATTGATTTTAGTGAGAAGTATCAAGGGTTTTGGAATGATACTAGATACACTATTTTAACAGGCGGCCGAGGATCAGGAAAGTCATTCTTTGCCGGGGTGTTTCTTCTGGGCCTTATTCATGAAGAGCCTGGACATACAATTTTATTCACAAGATATACTTTAAGATCTGCATCGGTTTCAATCATTCCCGAGTTTAAGGAAAAGATTGAAATGCTAAACCTACATCATAAGTTCAGGATTACCAGGGACGAGATCGTCAACATTGAGAACGGCAGCAAGATAATATTTCGAGGTATCAAGACCAGCTCCGGGGACCAGACAGCAAATTTAAAATCATTGCAGGGCGTGACTACCTGGTGCATGGAGGAAGCCGAAGAGATCGACCAGGATTCGTTTGATAAAATTGATCTATCAGTCAGAAGCAAGCAAAGGCAAAACAGGATTATACTGCTATTAAACCCAAGCACAAAAGAACATTTTATATACAAACGCTTTTATGAGGACCGAGGCGTTGAGGCTGGAGCAAACATAAGCAAAGGAGACACCTCATACATCCACACAACGTATCTAGACAACGTTGAGAATCTTTCGGATAGTTATATCGAACAGATAAAACAAATGCGTCTTAGAAGGCCTGAGAGATACGCCGCCGTTATTCAAGGGAATTGGATTGAAAAGGCCGAGGGTATAATCTTCAGCAATTGGAAGCTCGGAAAGTTTAAAGAGGTTTCGCCGGCTGTTTTTGGAGCAGATTTTGGATTCTCAAAGGATGAAAATTCATGTGTCAAAACTAGCATTGATAAAAACAATAGGATCATATACCTAAAGATGTGTTTCTATTTGCCTGGATTAACAACGTCACAGCTCCGAGAGCTTTATTCCAAGCATGTGGGCCAATCCCTATTGGTGGCAGATAGCGCAGAGCCAAGACTGATCCATGAACTCAAATCAACCTGCAACATTGTCCCAGCAATAAAAGGTCCGGGCTCAATTACCTATGGGATTTCACTGCTCCAGGATTACGATCTAATAATTGACGACGGGCCGGAGAGCGTTCCTTTAGTTCGAGAATTAAACAACTATGCATGGCTGGAAAAGAAGAGCTCGACGCCATTAGATAAATATAATCACGCAATCGATGCAATTCGATACGCCGTCAGCTATCAATTAAAGAATCCAAATGCTGGACAATATCACATTTTATAACATTTCTAGACCCAAATCGATTTCCTGATTCGTTTTTAATATATACCAAACAAAATGCAAGAATTTAAATTAACAGTGCCGAACAAATTATCTGAGATAACGCTTGGACAATACCAGCGCTTTAGTAAAATCCTAACGGATGACATTGACCAAGACTTCCTTCATAAGAAAATGATTGAAATCTTTTGTGGTGTTCCACTAAAGCACGTTGATAATTTCAAGTACAGCTCAATTAAGAAAGTGACCGGGATGTTGACCGAGCTATTTGATCAAACGCCAAAGCTCACCAATACATTTGAGATGGCTGGAATCAAGTTCGGGTTTCATCCTAAGCTTTCCGATATGACCTTCGGGGAGTTTTTAGATGTTGACTCATATGCTAACGATTGGGATACGATGGACAAGGCCCTAGGGGTGCTATACAGACCCATTAAGGAGGAGTTTAAAGGATCATATCTATTGCAGGACTATAATGCTGAAAAGGAAACCTTCATGGCTTTAATGCCTTTGGATGTGGCTTTGGGTGCTGTTTTTTTTTTGTTGAATTTAAAAGACGAACTCACGAGTCTTATCCTCAGTTATTCGCAGGAGAAACTCAAACAGGATTACTATCAAATAGTCAAGCATTCGCCGAAAAATGGGGATTCTATTCGTCACTGTATAGCCTCGCTGCAGGCGATGTGACAAAGTTTGACGCTGTTGAAAAACTAAACCTTCAGACCTGCCTCACCTGGTTAGTGTTTGAAAAAGAAAAAAATGATTTAGAAAGACAAATGAACAATGCAAAAAGAACAGATAATTGATTCGCTATACGATAGATCTTTTTTAAAAGAAGACGAGTCGATTGTTTTATCAGAAGGATTTGAGAGGGCTTTGATTGGCGTGACAGCTTCAGAGCCAAAGGTTGCGATATATGATTTTTTTATTGCCTTGGATTGTGTTATTGAAGCCGAGCCAAGGTTTGATTTTGACCAGGCTCTCGAATGGCTCGAAAGGTTTATCGAAATAAAAATTAAAGAGGATGAAAGTCTCACACCTATATTCATTAAAACAGTATGAACACATATTTTAAAGTAATTGATGACATAAAAGCCTCACTCATTGCAGAGCCTTTTTGTAATACAGTGACCCAGGGAGACATTTATGAGGTTGATTTGAACAAGATCACCATTTTCCCACTGGCTCACATAATGATTGAGAGTATTGACATTCAAACAAATCAGATCTCTTTGGGGATAAGCATCCTATTTATGGACATTGTTGATTTCTCAAAGGATAGCGTCGTCGATAGTTTAAGAGGCAACGACAACGAAATGGATGTAATAAACAACATGCTTAATCTAGCTGCAAGGCTTCAGGCTGTAATGTCAAGGTCCAACAGTTATTCCGGAACCTATGAACTCGCCGGATCGTTTTCCTGCACTCCATTCAAGGAACGGTTTGAAAACAATCTTAGCGGCCTGAGTTGTGATTTCACAGTTAATCTAAGTAATAACATGACTAAGTGCTAATGAGAAAGCTCAGCGACTTTATGAAGTTTACAGACCAGGCACTAAATCAGTTTGGAAAGGATGTTGTCGAGCAGTCTCAAAAAAGACTCCTAAGAAAAAGCATGTTTCAAAGCAACAAGCCATCAAAAGGGAATCTTTACAATTCGATTAAGTACGAGGTTGAGACAATGGAAAACAGCATCTCAGTCAAGTTTCCATTTATGAAAGATGTAGACTATGCCAAATACATCGACCAGGGTGTTACCGGGAAAGATCCTTTT
>Ga0307997_10000117_pt1 | contig 33125 bp, 48 predicted proteins | sample Davwhametageno36_FD_203165 | JGI IMG/M metagenome (GOLD analysis project Ga0307997, IMG submission 203165) | Marine microbial communities from Davis Island wharf, Antarctic Ocean - #36 | ecosystem: Environmental > Aquatic > Marine > Unclassified | place: Antarctic Ocean: Davis Island wharf... | reverse complement strand
ACCACAGGCACTCAAAACACAGCAGTAGGAACCCTAGCAGGTGATGCGGTCACTACGGGTTCTTACAATGTAATCATGGGAGTCAACGCGGGTGGTGGTGTTACCACAGGCTCTCAAAATATAATCATTGGTCAAGGCACTGGAACGGCTGCTTTAACAGGCAATCAAAACACTGTTGTTGGGGATAGTGCAGGTGCTGCAATGACTTCAGGCGCTAACAACACTGCTGTCGGACACTCATCAGGAACCGCAGTAACAACAGGCATTGAAAACACTTTTCTTGGCGCTGTTTCAGGTAATGGTGTTACAGAAGGCAGTAAAAACGTTTGCATTGGATATAATGTTGATAACGGTAGCGTAACTGATGAACACGTTATCGTTATTGGTCATGGAATTACTGGGAGTGGCAATGACTTTAGTTTCGGTAAAGCTTCCAATGTTGTAAGTAATGACTTTAACGCTGACGCTAACTGGTCACGTTCTTCAGACGAACGACTAAAGAAAAACATTACAAATCAAACACTAGGTTTAGATTTTATCAACGCCCTTCGGACTGTTAAGTATAACTGGAAAGCAAGTGGTGAGCTTGATGCTTCGGATGCTCAGTTAGCACATCTACGAGAAGAAGATGCTGACGGTAATATTATTAACCACATGGACACAGACGTAGTAATGCACAACTTTATTGCTCAAGAAGTTAAAAGCGCATTGGATACTGCGGGTGTATCAGACTTTGGGGGATGGAAAGAAGATCGACACGGTGTACAGCAAGTGTCCCGTGAGATGTTTGTAATTCCTTTAGTTAAAGCTATGCAAGAACAAACCGCTGTTATCGCAGCACTCACCGCACGAATCGTAACTCTAGAAGGATAATAATCATGGCAAGAACAACAGAAGAACTAGCACAAGACTACTCAGCAATGGGCGACAGCGTATCTTTAATCACAGACGTTATCGCAGGCAACTGCATGGCTGATGAAATAGCCGCAGACCGCCAAGGCTGTGTAGATCGTAACACTCAGCACCTTGAGCTTATGGTAGCTAAAGAAGACTGGGGCAGCGAGTCAATGACTGCAACTAACGCAGCTATTACAGCAGGCAACGGCTACACCGCAAGTTAATGTTAAAACAAAAACTACTTTTTTTAATTATAATTTTACCGTTTGTTGTAGCAATAGTATATTCGTTTATACAAGCTACTAAAGCATAAAAGGATTTCACTATGGCTGTACAAGAATCAGTAAAAGAAACAGTAGATATAGTAGCCGCTTCAACGGGGCTACTTTCTTTAGTAGCGTGGCTACCCCCTACAGCGTCACTGTTTACGATAGTTTGGTTGGGCATTAGAATATACGAATCCGAAACAATCCAGAAAATAATGGGAAAAGATAAATGAGCAAAAAAAATAAAGCTAATTCTAATACTTTAATACAAGGAATAATCTAATGCCTTATCCAAACTTTACTGATGAAGAACTAAAAGAATTTGCGGAAGGCGGTAAGCGCGGTAACGGTGGCCGTAATGGTGACGATAACGACAACGATACTTCTACCGATTTGGATAACGATGACATTGACATTGGGCCGCCACCACCACCACCACCTACGCCCTCTGAAACCGCTCGTGCTGATATTGCTACTGCAACAGCCGCTAACACTGCTGCTGGCACTGTAGGTGAAATATCTGTTTCTTTGCCAGATAAAACTGGAGCGCCAACAACAATTATACAGGCCAAACCACAAGCTGCACCAATTACAGACGCTACTACGGGAGTAGTTGGATCAGATGTTAGTGAAGGAAGTAAAAATCTTACAGCTCAAGATCAAATTCAACAGATGGGTAAAGCTGGCACAGTAACTACTAAAGGCGTTGATGTCCCCCTCATGGGTTCAACACAGAAAGGACAGGTGACAAAAGGAGTGGCTGAGCCAGTTGCTTCTGCTTCTACGTACACTGGTACACCAGTAGGAGACTTAACAGCTACACAAGCAGCGCAAGGACAAGTAAGTCAAGGAGCTATTGCTTCAGCCGAAGGTGCAACAATGACCGCACCCGCTGAAGCTGCTGAACGTGACTCTGCTGCTGAAGCTGCTGCATTATCAAAAACAGTAGGCTTTGATGTTTCTCAAAAGGCTTACGTAGACGCAGTAACTGGCAAAGAAGTTCAAGTTGCTTCAACACCTGAAGCTGAAGCAGCTCAACGAAATGCTATTACGGATGACACCCTTACTACAGGCCAAGCAGCCAAGATTATAGGCACAGTAGGCTTTGAAGCCTCACAGCGCAGAACAGTAACAGGCGAAGCCGCTAAAGGCGCAGCAGCCTCGATGCTTGCAGAAGTAGGCGAGTTACCACCAGAAATCTCAGCAGCAATTGTAGATGATCCCGCAACAGTAACGGCAGCACTAGATAACGAGCCTGTAGAAGTTAGGGCCGCTATTGCTGCTTTACCTACAGAAGCTTTAGTATCTTCACAAATGGAAAGCTTGTTAGGAGGCATGGAAGACGGTAAAACTCCTGCGTGGGCAAGACCCGCTGTTGATGCTGTTAACGCAATGATGGCTCAACGAGGACTTAGCACATCAACTGTAGGCCGCGATGCTTTGTTCAATGCTGTTATTCAAAGTGCTATGCCAATGGCTCAGAGCAATGCTCAAGCTTTACAGCAACGCGCATCACAGAATCTAAGTAACGAACAACAGGCTAACATGTCTTCGGCAACTTTAAATGCACAAAGACGTATGGCTAACCTATCTAATCAGCAGACTGCTAACTCTCAGACAGCTCAGATGGCGCAACAAATGGCTACAATGCAAAGTCAGTTTAGACAAGACGCTGTTATGACTACTGCACAAATACAGCAACAGTCTAGACAACAGAATTTAGCAAACCAACAACAATCTGCAATGCAAAATGTTCAGAATGCACAAGCCACCAATGCTCAGAATTTAGGTAACGAGCAGCAGATAGAGTTGGCTAACATGCAGTACATGAATGCTACTGAGTCTGAAAACATGTCAGCAGTGCAACAAGAACGCATGGCTGAAATGCAAACAGCAGCAGATTTTTTATCTAAGAATGCTGGCTTTGCTCAACAAATGACTTTAGCTAACATGTCTAGTGAGCAGCAAACAAAACTTGCAAATCTTTCAGCGTTGAATCAAGCAAGCTCTGAAAACATGAGCGCAGACCAGCAAACAGAACTAGCTAACTTAAATACTAGAATGCAGACTAATTTAACGCAGTCTAAAATTGCAGAGTCTATGGGCTTAGCGCAATTAAATGTTGATCAACAAAGAGCCGTTGCAAATGCTTCTATGGTTGCTAATGTTGATTTAACTAAGTTTAATGCAGAACAGCAAGTAGAATTAACCAACAGTAAGTTTATGCAAACAATGGTTATGACAGACTTTAATGCAGATCAACAAGCAGCAATGCAGAATGCTACGTCTTTAGCTTCAATGGACTTAGCAAACGCAGATCAACGTACAAAACTAGCAATTACCAACGCACAGTCTTTCCTACAAATGGATATGACTAATTTAAATAACGCGCAACAAGGAGTTGTTTTAGATCAACAAATGAAACAACAGCGTTTACTGTCAGATCAGTCAGCTTCAAATGCTGCAAAACAATTTAACGCTACTTCAGAAAACCAAACAAACCAGTTTATGTCAAGTTTAGCTAGTAACATGTCTCAGTTTAATGCGACTCAAACCAATGCAATGGAGCAGTTTAACTCTACTGAAACCAACAGGAGGCAAGCATTAGACGCTGCAAACGAACTTCAAGCTTCTTCACTTACTGCACAAATAGAAGCAGACCTTGGTAAGTTTAATGAGCAGTCTACTCTCCAACGAGATCAATGGAACGCTGCAAATGCACAAGCAGTTGAACAATCTAATGTTGCGTGGCGTAGAGGAGCAAACACTGCTTTAACCGCAGCAACAAATGCAGCTAACCAGCAAAATGTACAAAACGCTTATAATATGTCAGCACTAGATCAATCACAAATGTGGCAACAATTACGAGATGAGGCTACGTATATGAGAACAGCATTTGAAAACAACGAACAGCGTAAAGCACAGCTTTTAAATACTGCTATTGGCAATGAAGCTTCAGCAGACAGAAACAAAACCAGTCTTAGCACATTAACAGCTATTGCAGACAAATATTTCTAGGAGAAAAGAATGGGACTTATAAGTAAAGTTTGGAAAAAAACAGGACTAAGTAAAATTGTCAGCTATGCAGCTAAAAGAGCTAAAAAAACTTTAATGAGTTTTGGTAAGTTTATGAATAAAATAGGTGTTGTAGGCCAGATAGCTATGATGTTTATTTTGCCGGGGGTTGGGAATGCCCTTATGAGTGGGCTGTCTGGTGCTTTTGGTACTATAGTTGGACAGACCGCAGCACAAGCAGCAGTTGCAGGAGCAGCCGCAACAACTGCCGTAGCTACAGCAGCCGCTGGAGGTGTAGCTGCAACAGCCGCACAAACAGCTTTAGCAGCTACAATAGCTAGTGGAGGTGCTGCCGGAGCCGCTGCTGTTGCTGGATCAGGACTTTTAGGAGCTGCTGGAAGTGGCATAGGTGCTAGTATTATGCGCGGTGCAGGTCATGTGCTTCAAGCAGCAAGCAACTTTGTTAAGGTTGGAAGCAGTGCATTTAAAACTGTGACTGATGGAGTAAGTTCATTTATCGGAGAGTTTGGCAAAACAGCTTTAAACAAAGTTCCGGGAATTAATATCCAAAGCGCGGCTCCTAACTTCTTCACTCCCGCAGTTTCAGGAGGCTCAACTGCTTGGGGTAATATACAAGCCAACGTAATGTCGAATGCTACAAAAACTTTAACAAGTTGGAATAAAGCTATAGGCTATGTTTCACCTTCTTCAACGGGCTTTTTAGGCGCTCCCTCAAGTTCAGCACTAACGTCAGCAACTAGTGTTAACGCTGCTTCAGCAACTAAAGCTGCTGTCATAAAACCACCAACAGCTATGGCATCGGGTACTGTTAGTAAAACAGCAGCATCTACTGCTTTTGGAGGAATAGCACCACCAGTAGCAGGAGGATCGTTACTTGCAGTGCCACCAACTCCAACGTATATGCAAAAACTTGGAACAGCAGTTAAAGGTTTACCCGCAAAAGCAGGACAAGCAGCACTAGATGCAATTGCAGATGCGCCAGCAAAACTTGGAAATTATATTTCAGATGCTCCTGCAAGGTATGCTGATCAAGCTGTATCAACTCAAATACAAAAAGAAATTATGGGTAAGCCAGAAGGAGCAAAATCTTTTGTAACTAGAATCGCAGCTATAGAACAAGCACCCGCTATGCAGTCTGTTGAAATGAATGCTAGACAATATGAAGTTAGTAATAATTATAATTTATTCGCAGCAAATAACGCATGGGGCAACACTGCTCAAATATATCACAACAATATGAATACTCCAGCTACATTAACCGGATGAGAGTTTAATAATTATGAATGAAGAAGAATTTTTACAATTCAGAGGACAGATGGGTAAAGCAACTGCCGGACAATCATTAACTAATGATCCTGAAAATCCTGCACCTTTTGAAAGACCTCCGCGTTTTACTGTTGTGCATGAGGCAACAAAGTACTTGTGGTCAGAAATAACTGCGCCTGAAATGTACATCCCAGTGATGGAAACTCTTGCACAGGGTACACCTGTAATGGATGTTGTACAAACAATCCTGATGGGAGAGTTTCAGCGCGGAGCATGGAACCCTGATTTAATGGCAATGCTTGCAGAACCTCTTATTTATATGTTTATTGCTCTTGCTGAAAGATTAGATATTGATGTTGTAATCTATAACGGTGAAGTAGAAGATGAAGAAGACGAAGAACTTTTAGGTAATGCTTTTTCAAGTTCAAAAATTGAAGAGTTGAAAAAAGCTTATCAAGCTGGTAAAATTCCGCAAGGCACAATACCAGCAGAGATGCAACAAACTATAGAAGCACTCCCAGAAATTCCTAGTTTAATGAGTAGACCTAGTGTAGAGCCTGAAAGAATGCCTACTACAACTGAACCGAGCCTAATGGCTCCACCGCAAGGATTATAAATTATGGCTCTTGATCTGAGTACTGTAAAAGGAGAAAGCTCTACGGAGTATGGTGAAAGTCTTTTAGGAGCTTTAAGAACAAGCAATGAAGATGATGCAAGACGAGCTGAAAAGAAAGCAGACAAAGCAGCTAAGCTGCAAATAGGGTTCGGAATAGCTGAAGGCATGGGAGATTTCGTAACTAATAAAAACACACAAAACTTTTTAAACAGTACAGAAGTGGTTGGTAAAAACCTAGCAACTAAAATTGCGCTACAAAACCACACTGATATCACAGCGGCTGAAAAGACTGCTCAAGCTTTTGACGGCGGTTACAATGCTTATTTTTCAGCACAAGGCGAAGCTAGAGTTAAGGTAGAGCTAGATTCAAAGTTTGGAAGTGGTTATTACAACAAAGCAACATATAATGCACTATTAAAATCTCGCGGTGCAAAAGTAGGCCGTTTACTTTTAGACGCACACACTACAAGACTAGATGCGAATAACACTTATTTAGCACAGAGTGGCGGTGAAAAAACATATAACGACATTATAAAAGACACCCGCGAAACAACTATCAAAGGAAAAATAAGTTCGTTCCTTGGATCAGTGACGGGCTTAACTTCAGATGATGAAATTTCTCAGAGTGCTGAAGATCTTTTTGATTCTGCTACAGAATTAAATAGGTTTAATTCAATATATAACGACACAAAAAATGGAGCGGTTTCTGTTTTGTTAGCTAAAGAGCTTCCTGACGAGTTAGGAGTTCCTGCTTCTGTAATAGGCGAATTACAATCTAGAGAAGACGAAAATGTATTTGGTGAAAAAACAACAACATACTTTTACGAGTCAAGAGTTATTGATGAAAAGGGTCAAGTAACAATATCAGTTGTAGATGTAACTAACGGCACAGTAAACACAAAACAGTCTGACAAAGATAAAAATACGTATATTTCTAGAGTTGCAGTAGCAGAAAATGACCCAACACTTACATCACTAGGTGGTGAAATTATAAGAACTAACTTATCACCAGAAGCTTTAGAAGTCTATAATACATCTGTAGATGATCTTATAGATAATTCTAATTTTGGTTATTTAGAAACTAAAGAAAAATCAGAAGCTCGCGCAAGAGTAGAAGCTAATTTCAAAGCACGTATAGCTGTAAATACACTACAGTTACAAAACCAGCTTGGCATATCTCAAATACGAGCAGGCCAATTAGCTATAGAAATGTTTAGCTTAGATCCTGCTTTAACAGGAGGAGGTTTAGGAAAGAAAGGTGCAGGTAAGTACTCTCCGTATTTAACTATAATGGCTATGGCTAACACTGATGCTTCCGGTACGTCAATATATAGTGCAGACAGTGTCAATGCTATTTACGGTACAAACGGAATAAACTTAGCACACGCATGGACAAACTCTTCTAGAACAGAAAGAGAACAAATTACAAGCATTTTAAATAGTGCTATGGCTGCGGGAAATCAAAATTTTAACCCTCTTATACAAGCCCACCGCGTAGTAATAGAAGCACAAAGCATAATGCAATCTACAGGTGTTTCACGCGAAAAAGCTACAGCCCAAGCACGACTCAATTTAAAAAATAACGCTATAGCTAGGGCTGAGCAAGAGAAAAAAAACTTAACTAAACAAGAGGAAGAAGCTAAAGCAGCAGCACAAAAGAAAAAAGAAAATGAAGCCGCAGTGAACCGAGCTGTAACGGCACGGCGGCAGTCAGGCGTATCAGGTATTAGTGTTGCTTCGACACAAGGAACAACCACCAGAATTAGGCGACAAGCTTTAACAGCTATGACCGATGCGGAAAAAGAAACTTATAAAAAAAGTAAAACTTATCCATCTCGTATTCGACAAATGATTGCTTCAGGAGAAATTAAATAATGCCCGACACAAAGTTGAATCAAGCTATGCCTTTTGTTGATCCATATGATGACAATGGAGGCTCAACTCATGCTATGGATAATACTTCTATCTCCCCTTTTAGCTCCTCTTTTGAACCAGAAGAAGGAGAGTATAGTGTAACTAATTTTGAAAACGATGTTGAAGTTCAAAAAGCTTTTACACTGGTTGCTGATTACTTGGCAGAGAACAGAGGGTTAGGTTCTCTTGCACTCGATCAATCTACAACAGGTGAACAAACAGACGTTGCTGAGTTTATGCGCGATGATGTTGCACGTTTAGGCGCACCTATAACTAAAGCTAACATTTTAAAAGACGCACCAGAAAATGTAAAAGCAGGGTATCGGTTAATGCAAGACCGCTTTGAAAAATCTGAGCTTACAGGCGTAGGTGAGCATTTATCAGCTATTAAAGACTACACAATTGATACTATTTTTAATCCAGAAATGTTAGCTACAGGCGCAGCTATAATTTCAGCTATTCCAACAGGTGGCACAAGCATTGCTGCTCGTGGAGCTGTAGGAGTAGCAGCAAAAAAAGGAGCAAAAAAATACTTAGCTGATGCTTTAGCTATAACAAAAGCTACAGCAACTACTAACCCGCTCAAAGCTTCTTCAATAATGGGAGCAACATATGGTGGTGCTGGAAGTTTAGCTGTGCAAGATCTTGATGTAGCTCTTGATAAAAGAGAAGGAATAAGTGCAGGCGAAGTAGCGTTCGGTGCAGGAGTAGGTGCAATTTTTGGAGCTGGACTTTATGGAGCTACTAAAGTTGGACAAAAATATTTTGCTAAAGGGACATCGACTACAGATGAAATACCAGCCACCCCTGATTTATTTGATGAGGCAGTAGAAGGAGATTTTATTCCTGCTTCAGCTACTGAACTTGTAGAGCAACTAGATCTGTTAAGTGCAGGTAAAATAAAAATTGAAGATATTAATGTTGATAAATTTGTTGCTGATATTGGCGGCGGTGAACAAACACAAGCTCAAATTAGAGCAGCTATTAGGGCTGCTGTTGCAGAAGAAACAACCGCAGAAGGTGTAAAAAATAGATTTAAACAAGAAGCATATAAAACAGTAAGCTCTCTTTCAGGCAATCTTTTTGGTAAAGCCGCAGGAGTTCTTTCACCATACACTGCACTTTCAGGAACTGCAAAAATCTTACAGTCTAAGTTTAGTCACGAGTTTGGGATAGGCTGGAAAAGAAACACAAAGATTGTTGAAAAAGATTTAGGAGAAGTTCAGCGAGAAGTCACTGGACGTTTTAATGAAAAGTTTCGTGCAATTGTAGAAGACATTTCATTACACGCTGCTAAAGGAAATCTAGCTGAAGATGTAAATGATTTGTTAATGATTGCATTAAGAAGTAATAAGCCAGCAACTAAAAACGGCCTAGACACCGAACTTAATAAATCAATAAATAAAGCAGCAGGAGAAATTCGAGGGCTTTATAAAGAGATGGGTGTGGGTTTAAATGAAATAGGAGTAATTGATAAACTTGTAGACAACTATATTCCACGAATGTGGGATCGTAAATCTATTGAAGCTAACCCTCAAAAACTTGCAGAGCTTTTAGAAAAAAAGGGTGGATACGCTAAAGGCACAGGCATGAAAACTGTTGAAGATATGCTTGCTGTTAAAGATCAAATTGATGCAGGTGGCTCTGGTGGACATTTCTTTTCAGCTAAAAGAAAACTTAATCAAATTGAAAACGATGCAGACTTTCAAGAATTTTTAAACAGCGATGTATTAGGGTCGTTACATGCTTATACTTTCCAAGCAGGTAAGTCTATAGCTAAACACCGCGTACTAGGTGTCAATACTCTAGGAGAGTTTCAAAAAGTTTGGACAGCTAAGATTGCAAAAGAGCTTTCTAAAAAAGGCGAGAAGATGACAGACGCTGAAATAAAGCAGATTGATAAACTATATCAAACAGCTACTGGCGAGGGCATGAAGCGTTGGGGCAAGAAAGTTCAAACAGGTTTAGATACTTATGGCTTTGTAAACAGAATAGCAATGTTAGGACTAGCAACACTATCTAGTATAACAGAAATTTTTCTTAACGTAAGTAAAGTAGGATTTAAAAACTCGGCTAAAGGTTTTGCTGAAGCAATGGAAATTTCTTTTAAAGGGGTTACTAAAGATTTAGAAGTAAAGTTACAAACTAATCACAACCTAACTGCTAAAGAAGCCTTTTCTGAAATGCGTAAGTACAGCATCAACATGGATCAAGCAATGGCTCAGATGGGAAACCGCCTAGCTGGTGATGATTTAATGAATGACTGGATGCAAGACAAAAGCAATAAGTTTTTTAGGCTTACTTTGCTTGATCAATGGACTAAATTTGTACAGACTACTTCTTATGCCAGTGGGAAAAACTTAATTCAAGAAAACTTAGAAGCTCTTGCAGCTAACGGAACACGAAAGCTAGATAGATACCATGAAACAATGGCAGGGGAGTTAGCTGAGTTAGGTATAGACTATAAGCAAGGAGTAGAATGGCTTAAAGCTGGCGGCAGTCTAAAGGATTCTTTTTATGACGAACAAGTTCTGGGTGGTGCTGCTAGATACTCTAACTCAGTTGTACTACAACCTACTGCAATGTCAGGACTAAAGCCCTTATTGTTTTCTAATCCTAAAACTGCAATTGCCTTTCAGCTTTTAGGCTATCCTGTTGCTTTTACAAACACTGTTATGAAAGGCGCAGCAAAGTCTTTAGGAAAAGCACCTATTAGAAACGGTGCTAAAATTATACCTGCTGCGGCAATTATGACTGGCATGGCACGATGGACTAATTATGTACGTAGCGATGGAAAAAGTGAAGAGGGAAGAGAAAAATCTGAAATATATTATAACGCTGTAGCACGTTGGGGCGGTAACGGAATATTGTTAGATTCGTTTAACAGAGCTAGGACATCTGCTTTGTATACTCAAAGCTCACTTCCATATTTTACAATGGCAATGGGGCCACTAGGTTCAGACAGCTTAAAACTTATGAAAGAAGGTATTATTCCTTTAGTTGGTGGAAAAGTACCTCTTTACAGCGGCTCATATTTTGGCAAGCAAATATTGGGCGAAGATAAAATTAAAGAATATAAAAAACTTTTACGTGATGCACAACAACACTTTATTACTGATACGCTTGTTCCTGAATTTGGAACATCTGGTACAAGATTGCAGTTTGACAAAGGTGGAGAAGTAATGGTTCCTAATGCTCCTGCGGAACCCGATGAGCGGGTAGATAAAATGACAGGTCAGCCATACAACAGACAGGCAGGCTCTGCGTTTATGGACGAAACAGATCCTTTTAAAGTCCTTATGAATAGTGGTGGTTCTGTTACCCGTGAAAAGTATAACGTAGGTAGAGTAGTGATTGGTGCAGCAACAAAAGAAATTATAGACTTTGTTTCGCCAACTGCTACTAATATTGCTAAAAGCGTAGAGAACTTGTTTAACCGCGAAACCATTAACAACGCTGCAAACAAAGTAGACGATGCATTTTATGATGCTATGGATGTTAATAACTTAGACCCAGAAGATATAATGGTTCAAAGCTATGCAGATGCATTAGTTGTTAACGCTCTTGAGGGACAAAACCACAAGTCAATATATGAACTAGAGCAAATACCTGAATGGCGCAAAGCAATTGAAAACACTGATAGCTCAGTCAATGAAAAATTGTGGGCAGAAGCGCAGCAAAAAATGGGAATCTCTGAGCGTAAAAGAGAAGCCTTGCAAACCATTAGAGATTTACAAAACGAGTATGATCCTGATGCAGCTTTAGAATCTGTTGTTCCAAACAATCTTGGTAATCTGTCTAATGAATATGAAAGAGTTAAAATAAACATTTCTGAAGAAGAAATATCTAAAGTGGACATGTCTAAGTATGATGAAAAAACTTTAGAAAACATTGAAGACTTTTTAAGAACTGTTGTTAAAGAAGAAGCTGACACCTTATCAGATGAAGGTTTAGAAACAATAGTTGAACGGAATATCATTAAGTTGATTGCTTCAGGCGAAGTAGACTTTGCTAAGTTCAAAGCACCAAGCCTAACAAGCAAAGCATATCCAAACATTACACCCGCTACAAAAAGTATTGAGGCTCATATTGTTAATTCTACTGAGAAGAACCCAGTATTTAGAGGTCTTACAAGCTTTACAGAAGCTGAGTTTGATGTTGCGTTTGCTTTTTCCCGCGAAGTAGGAGTACATGTAGGGACAGAAGGACAAGCAACTACTTTTTTAATACGTGCTTTGCCAGACACTGCCCTTAAACAACAGTTTAAACAAGAAATTGATTCGGGGGTAATGACAAAAGAAAAAATGAATTCTTTTTTTACTGATCCTGATTTAATATCTGGGGACTACCAGCCTAAAATTAGTAGTGCTACTTCAATTGTAGATGACATGCCTATAGACTCAGGTTACTTTGGTAACTTTGCTGAAGGGGATGAGCTTCTTAAACCTCTGACTATAAAGAGAGGTTATATTGATGTTAGGAACCCCTTGTTAATTGAGAGTGATTTATCTGGATGGGAAGCTGAAACAATTTTAAAAGCTGGAGGAGGTTTTGATGAGTATTTCATGCCGGAGATTTTGTCTCGTGGTATAGAACTAAGCAAAAAACAAACTGCAACCCTTGAAAAACTTGAAAGTCGTGCAGAAATGTTTCCGTGGGACACTACTCAACAATCACCAAAGATTTCTGATTCTATTAAAAGTAAAATGCAACGTGCTGAAATTAATACTGACTTCCGATCTTTCTTAGAAGACTTAGGTTTTGATTCTATTAAATATAGAAATGAAGTTGAGATGAGCCTGAAGGGAGAAGAAGAATATTCTTATATTATTTTTAAACCTGAACAGTTTAAAGTTACTACTGGTAGATTAGTAGACACTCAAGAGCGATTGAAAAAAGCAGAAGGCGGGGAAATTTACAACATTCAAGGCGGCGATACTCTTTCAGGAATTGCTAGAAAATATGGCACTACTGTAGATAAACTTGCTGCCGACAACAGTATTGCTGATGTCAACATGATTTATGCTGGCAAGGCACTTAAAGTTCCTACGCTGGGGAAAGTAGATTCTCAAGCTCCTATAGTGTCAAAGCCAGCTACTGAAAAAGCAAAAGCTTTAGATAAACAAGTTAAAGAAGCTTTTGAAGCAGCAGAGACTGTTGTAGATAAGGGTGTTGATATAGTTGCAGATACAGCAAACTCAGGAGTCAAAGCTTTACAAACTTTAAAAGATTCTACAAGCTCTAAAATAAAAGAAACAGCAAGAAGAGCTTCTAGTGCTGTTGAAGAAGGGGCTGCTGACCTATCTGACATAGTTGAAAACGCAAGTGAATCTGTAAGCGAGTCGTATACAGATATAAAAGAAACAACTACTACTGCTGCAAGTAACACGCTATCAGCTCTAAAGAATATAACTACAAAAGTTAAAGAGAACCTTATAGAATCTATTAACGAACCATCACCAGAACTTCCTGATGTGCCTACAATAGACGCTAAAGGAATTAGAGAAGTTGTTGCAACTCCAGAAACTGATTTATCTAACTTGCCTGATGTGGCTTCTAAGGTGGGTAATGCTTATGAAGATTTAAAAAGTTTATTATCTAAAGCTACTAAAAACCTTACAGAATCTATTAACGAACCTTCTATAGAACTGCCCGACATGCCTGAACTAGATGCTAAAGGTATAAAAGAAGCTCTTAAACTTCCAGAGCCTGACTTGAAAAATTTAATAGCTGCTGAAGACAAGAAAAACAAAGTCCCAACAATGATTAGACAATTTTTATATGACATTACTGGCGGCGAAGAACCTCTTACAGAAAAAGATTTGTTAACACCAGAGTTAGAATTTTTAACTTCTCAAGCTCTTCAAGGAAAAACTAATCTTCAATATGCTGACTATAGTACAGAAGGAAAAGGACAGTCACAGTACGCAGATGTTGGTGGCGGTGGTGGAATTATTGATTTTTTTAAGAAATTAAATGATCCTGCTTACTCTATGAAAACTACATTAGGTCAAGCTAACATAATAATAAATGAAAAAGGCGAATCAGTTGTTACAGATACTTATAACTTTAACGATAGTACTGGAGCTTTTAATCTTTTACAGTTTGTAAAAGGAATTAAAAATGCAGGCTTTAGTCCGTATGCTCAAGCTAGAAATGTTGCAAGCCAACTAGGAAGTGGAAAAGGAGAAGGAAGTAAAGTAGAAATTAACTTAGGGAAGTTAGATATGAAAGAACAAAAACGTGCAGAAAAAGTAGTTGCAGGATTATGAATAACTTTAAATACTTTAAGCTAGAAGACTTTGACTGCCAAGAAACGGGCGAGAATGAAATGTCAGAAGCGTTTATACATTGTTTAGACGAACTACGAGAAACCTGTGGCTTTCCGTTTATTATTACAAGTGGCTTCAGGTCAAAGAACCACAGCATAGAGAAACGAAAATCAAAAGCAGGAACCCACGCACAGGGAATTGCAGCAGACATCAAAGTCTCTGGAGGCGTTGAGCGTTTAGCAATTGTTAAACACGCAGCAACACTAGGCATGTCTGTTGGCGTTGCAAAGACTTTTGTGCATGTTGATACCCGCACAACTACACCAGTGTGTTGGTGCTACTAAGGAGGAACGTATGTTAGACAAATTGATAGGGCCAATTACAGGGATTATTGGAAAATTTGTAGAAGACAAAGATCAGCGCAATGCTCTAGCGCATGAGATAGCAACGATGTCTGAGAAGCATGCCTTGGAGCTTGCCAAGGGACAACTGACAGTCAATGCCACAGAAGCAGCCCACAAAAGTTTGTTCGTAGCCGGATGGCGCCCTGCTATTGGATGGATCTGCGGATTCGCTTTAATGTACTCTACAATTTTAGCACCTATTATTGGCATCTGGGTTGTCGTACCTCCCGTTGATAGCTCACTTCTTACAAGTGTGCTTATGGGAATGTTAGGTCTTGGGGCCATGCGTACAGCAGAGAAGGTCAAAGGCGTTCAGAGGGAAAGGTAATGCTTGCTGAGATAGCGGCAGCTAACGCAGCGTTTAATATTATAAAGAGCGCACTGTCCAACGGTAAAGAACTATACGATGTGTCGGCTCAAGCCACGCAGTACTTTGACAACAAGTCAGTTATTGTTAAGAAGGCTCAGAAGGGTGGAGGCAAAGAAGAACTGCAATGTTTTATGGAGCTTGAAAAAATCAAAGAGCAAGAAGAATGGCTCAAAGAATATATGATCTATGCGGGACGGGCAGACATGTATAAGGATTGGTTGCAGTTTCAGGCTGAATGTAAACGAGCTAGAGATAAAGAAGAACGTATGCGTAAACATAAAAGAGCAAAGAACATTACACTATTCTGGACAATCCTCTTGTGGGGAACAGGCGGTCTTGTGGTGTTGCCACTAACAATGTACATAGCCTTTATATTTTTTGGAGTTATCTAATGGCAGAAAAGAAAAAAGCAAAATCAAAAGTAAACGAAGCAGGGAATTACACGAAGCCTGCTATGCGTAAAAGATTATTTAATAAAATCAAAGCGGGAACAAGTGGTGGTAAAGCAGGGCAGTGGTCAGCTAGGAAAGCTCAGATGCTTGCCAAACAATACAAAGCAGCAGGAGGAGGTTACAAATGAAAGGTGTTAAACATTATAAGAGAGATGGTACAGAGCATAAAGGTTCTAGTCACAAAATGGCTGATGGTACTTTGCACACTAACAAGTCACACACTAAGACGAGTGTAAAGTTATTTCATTTAAAAGACTTGTCTAAGAAAGCTAAAATGAAAGCAACAGGCACTCACAAGTGCTAGCAAAATCTCAAAAGTCTTTAAAGAAATGGACAGGGCAGAAGTGGACTACAAAGTCTGGAAAGCCTAGTGCTAAAACTGGTGAAAGGTATCTGCCTAAAGCAGCTATCAAGGCTTTAACACCTGCTCAGTATGCAGCAACCACCAAGAAAAAGAAGGCCGACACTGCCAAAGGTAAACAGCACAGCGCACAGCCTAAGAAGGTTGCAGCTAAAACTAAAAAGTATAGGGTCTAGATATGGCAACTCCCAGAAAAGGTAAAGCTAAAGTAAAGATCACAGCTAGTGGCAAGAAGGTTAGCTATGGTCAAGCAGGAAAGGCAAAGGATGGCGGCTCTAGAGTTAGAACAGGGACTTCAAAGGGTGATAGCTATTGTGCTAGAAGTTTAGGAATTAAAAAGGGTTTGTCTAAGAAGAAACAAAATGATCCGAACACTCCCAACAACTTATCGCGCAAGCGTTGGAAATGTTCAGGAGCTAAGTCTAAAAAGTAAATCAAGTATGGATGACTACGGTCTTAGGGTTAACGTACTTGGGAACACAGTAGGCCATGACAGGTGTATGGTACGTTCTTCGCGTACCTTGGATAGTTAGCTTTTCAGCAAACCACCTACACCTTTCTAAGCTTTCCCAGTAGCTTGTTGCTGCGGGATCTACTTCGCCATTTACCTGTACTATCAGTGAAAAGATTAACTGTTTCATGGTGACTGATGGTTCAAGGCACTAAGCTCAGACTCTAGGTACGCATGAATAGGTTCTAGTTTCTGTTTCGTAAGTTGTACAATGTTTCTTATAGTAGACAAGTCTTCTCCTTTAAATACTTTATGTAACTCATCTTCGGGGAGGCCGCTCATTTCTGTAACGACAACCCCTTTAGAGTTTATTAAAACTTTAAACCCTATGATGTTGGCTTCCTTGCCTTGTTTAAACGATCTCACATGCGCCACCAGTACACGCCAACTCTTGTGATCCTGTAGTGTTGTCTTCCATTTCAAAGTTTTCTAAGTCTTCCCAACTAACGCCTTGAGGCATGGCAACTAACAACTCGTCATACTTTTCGGCACTAATGTCTTCATACGGAGCTTGCTGATAAATATGGTCACTGACTGGCAACAAACTAATACCGGAGCAGATCTCAAAGTTATCCCATATCCACTGCGCTACTTGGAGGAACTCATCGTCTGTGTAATAAACTGTTATGCTTGGTTTATGTTCACACCAATGATTCTGGTAGGTTTTCCAAAGCTCTAGCTGTTGCATTGCACCTACTTCTGCAACAGTAACAGAACGATCAGGAGCCTTGACAGGGAAACTAAAGACTGAAGAAGCGGGAGACATAACGTCCTGCTCTACAGGAAATCCTTTATTTTCCATGAAGACTGCAAGCGGGTCTTTCTTATCGCTACGTACTCTGCGAATATAATGCTTAGAGAACCTAGGGTGTATACCACTAGCAGAGTCAACAAGCTGAGACACAGTACCAGACGGCTTGACACATGTAATAGCGACAGACTGGCTAATCCCAAGCTTCTCAGCCCACGCTTTATTTGTCTTAATAGCAACGTCCTTTAGCTCCTCTAGCCATTCTTTTGTTTTGTCAGAAGAATACCCAAGGATCGGATGATCCATAATCCCTGTCATGCTCAAGCCAAGCAATGCTTCTTCTTCAGTGTTCTTCTTCCAAATGCTACGCAAGTATCGGAAGTCAGTGAGTGTTGCTTGGAGTGTGCCAATAATTGCAGCAGTCTCAACCTTCTTCTTCAAGGAAGAGAGAGTATCGTCTTCGCGGATAACAACTTCGGAGAGGTTACAAAACTGGTTAGAACGTAACACGATCTCACTGCAAGGATTAGTTCCGAAGTCCTGATCAGCATCACGCCTACCGTTACGTCCTGCAATCTTCTGCGCTGCAACTCTACTAAAGATACCACGCTCACCTGCTTTAGACTCATACATGTTCTGCATCTCTGATAAGAACGCCTGAAAGTCTGGCTTCTCAGTATATGCTACGCTGTTGTTAGCCAACGCTCTGTGTCCTTCGTTCCTCCACCAATCACCTGACTTAGCTTTAGCCATGCGCTGATCAGAGAGATTAGATAAGCTTATGAGTGCTGAACGCCTAACACCACCAACAACCACGATGTCTGCAATCTTACAAACGATGTCATGGCACTCAATGGATGTTAACTTGCGGCCATATGCTTTGCGGAACACTTCAATACAAAAGTTAAACAGATCAATCAAAGGCTCTGGGCCTGAAGCACGACCACCAAAGGTCTTGAGTCTTTCACCTGCACCACGGACTCGACTAACATCCCACTGTGGAATCTTTCCTGCATACAGCATAGCAATCAACTCACGGAAGGCTGATGCCCACCCTATCTTGCTATCGCTTACCATAATTATGCTATCAGTCTCATGGAAACTCTCAGCAATTTCTGGAAGCTTGTTAATAAAGTTACGCTCTACGCTGAAGCCAACGCCTGTACCGCACATGAGTACATACATTAACTCATCAAAGCTGCGAGGCGAGTCAATGTGCAAGTAACTACAGTTAAAACCTGCTACATTATCTTTGTCTAGTGCCTTACCTGCTGTCATCATGCAGCGCATAGACGGCATGACTTCTAAATTGTGTATAGAATTAAATAACTCTAAGCCCATCTTCTCATCTATCTGTTCACGATCTTTCCAGAAGTCTACGTACCTGTTGACTGTTTCGTGCCACGACTCTCTGCGTCCTGCTTCTGGTATCCAACGCGCATAGCGGCTTTTGTGTATAAACTGTTGGTACTGATCCATTATTCTTCCTCTAAGTTAATGCTGTCTAATTCTACTTCATTAGATAGCTGATTTAAATACCACATAGCCTTGTCTATATCCTGCTTGGGGTTGCCCTTGTACTGATAACGCCACAGGTACTTTAGGACATTGCCTTTTAGATAACCTCTGTAAGACTCAGAAGACATCGACTCTTCTATTGCCATTATACATTCTATGTTGCCTGTGTTGTAGTGCGAAGGTCTGTTAATTAAATCTTCTTTTTCTTCCTGCTCTTGAGCTACTAGCTTTTTATAGACTTCTGAATATGTCTTATCGTCATCCCAATCAAGCTCCGTAGTGCAACCATCTAAGCTGATCTCTGCTGCCTCTTCCTCCGCAGGTGTTGCCCAAGCTTCTAAGCCTACTTCAGCAAACTGTTCCCACGCTGCTTGTCTTCCTTTCTCTGTCTCCATGTCGTGAGAGATGTTGCTACGTGCTGCTCTGTCCCACTCGCTAGGAGCCACATCATTTAGTTTCTTGTTCATAAGGCATCTCGTTAGTTAAGTTTTTGTTTTCTTTGCGTCTAGTTTCTTTTAACTTGGAAGAACCTTGTATCTTTTTAAACTTCTTCTTCCTGAGAAAACTATCGCGCCTCTCATCTTTGCGGTTGGATTCGTCCATCAGTCGAAAGTCTCTTTGTTTTTCACATTGATCCAACTGTCTGGGATACTATCCTCGCTGTACCACACAAACCCATTAGCACTTGCCCACTCACCGTGGCTCCGTCTAGTTCCATCCTTACGCATCTTAGCCGCTGGCATTGGTGCGCTGGGATTTGCAAAAAGAAACACTAGCTCAGTGTCTTCTGGCAATACTTTATTTATCCAGATATATTTACTGAACTCTGCAAAGTCCCAGAACCTTCCTTTAGCTTCAAGCAAGATTGTCTTACCATTAATCTGTGCAATAAAATCAGGCTCATACTTGTGTTCAATAACATACGGTACTTTATCTGGATGAAAACTCCAGCCATCTAGAATACCAGAGTGTAGCTCATACTCCCAGTTGGAATCGTAACCAGCCACTACATCTTTTTCAATAGGGCGTTTAACTCGCTGCGCTCTGTACCCCTTCTTAAATTTTTTCAATGTATGTATGCCTCTCTCCGTTCCAGCTCTGCTTCTAAAAGAAGTTTTAAATCTTTTAAGAACTGTGTTTCTATGTTTGTAACGGAAGCACTGGGAGCCTCATTAAAAAGATAGGAGCCAACGGAAATTATCATTTCTTCAATACTCATCCTTGTTTCTTTGTTGCTTTCCATTGTATTAACTCCAAATCAATTTCAGTTGTTCTCTTGCGAGGGAATAGTTTTTTAAGCTGTCTGATTTTTTTAACAATCCACTTAGGGTGGTAAGCGTTTAAATACATTGTGCCGTTTGCAAAGAAGTGTGTTTGCACAGGTAGAAAATTCTTGTAGTTTTCAATGTTAATCTCAGCCGCTTCTTTTTCATCTAGCAATGACTGTATCCACGAAACAAGTACTACTGGTGTATACCGCCTAATTTCTTTAGCTCTCTTACCGTTCATAAAAATTCCTCAACTCGTGGCTCAGATACTACCTTAGTTAAATACGCAAAGCCGTTAGAGTATTTAAAAGTTCTTAGTCCCTCGCCATCATTAGCATCTTTGTGACAGGGGTATTTATATTTACACCAGCTACAACCTTTAGCAATTTTCATGTTCCCTTTCTTCCCATCTGGTACTGTAGGGTAGCATAGTTCAGGCGCTGTGTCAAGTTTTAATGCTGGGATGAGCATGTTTATGTGTGTCTTGATGTTAGGCTTATCAAGATCATCAGGAGTATACATACACAACTCACCACTCTCTTTATTAATTACAAGGAAGCCTCCGTTGTTTGTGCCTTCAGCAGCTTCATACCCTGCAAGCTGTCCCATATAACCAAAAGGATCGTCTTGTGCCAGCCGTCCTTCTTTGAACTTGTTAAACGCAAATCGAGATGCAGACTTTACATCAACTACTTCTCCATTAATTTTACAGTCCATGTGTCCGACAATCCCCTCGACTGTTACTTCTTTTTGTTCATCTGTTACTGTGTGTCCTGCCATACGAACTAACATTAACACAACTTCTTCTAGCAAGTGACCGTACAAGAACTTGATCTGAGTTGCACCGTCAATACCACCACGGCCATTCTCGTCACGCTTCTCGTACCACAACTGTCGAGCAGGTTTTCCAATGTTAGACATACGTAGAGTAAAATCTTTGTTGCGTTCTCTAGGTGTCGCCCAAGAAATTAAAGCCTCACGCATTCCTGCCATTGTTTTATCTATGTCTGCTTCAGTTAGAGGTAGAGGCACACCGTCTGAAAGCATTGTTAATTGTTGATAGATGTCGGGTACTAAGTTTTCAAGCTGCTTCATGTTGATCTCCAAGGGCGGCTTCTACAAACCGCTTAGCTATTTCAGGTGAGCATTTAAACCACTCGTTCTTCCGTTCAAAAATATCAGACAATCTACTGTGTACATCAGCCTCTAGTTCTCTACGGCTATCTGTTTTAAAAACATATAGAAGTTTATAGTCTCTAAGGGGCGAGGATGTCTGATAGTTTTTAAGTCTGTCAGTTGCGTCTACGGCCATGCCTACCTTGACCCAGCCGTCCCATGCAGGATTAAATATAATATATACTTCTCCTTCAGGGTTAGTTTTATAGTTCTCTAAAGAACTAAAGGCTGCTTCCTCAAACCCTCTGTAGCGTCCTGCCTTGTACAAAGGATGAGACTGTGATACCTCTATACTGTTTACATGCATACGTAAGCTATCTCTAATTGTCCAACATGTTTTACAAAGATACTTGCTCTGAGATTTTCTTGCTTCAGTCCAGTTACCGCCCAATGTTAAAACCTCAGAACAATCTATACAGTTTTTAACTGTGTTCCGCTCTAGTTTTTTTTTCAAGTCAGGCCGATACTTAGCATTAAACTTATCTTGTTGTTTCTTTAAGTCTGTTAGTTCTTCGTCCATAAGCGCATCCATTTTCTGTTCTGCAAACTCGTCTTCGTCTGGGATAGCATCCCATCTTTCTTCAAGATATTCCTCAGACCACCCAATAGACCAAGCTCCTACTACTTCTTCGTAGTCATAGTGATAGTCTCCGTGGTTTGCTATGAAAATTTCGCATCTATAAAAATTTCCTCTATAAAACCACTCTGGTATATACATACCATCAGAAGCATATACATCGCCATATACTGCGTACTTTTTAATGTGTTTCACTCCAGTTCTCCCCGACTTTGTAATCCCCACCTAAAGGACAATTTAAATTAAACATGCATCCTGCTTCTCTAATAGCTTGAACACCTGCCTTACCAACTTCTACTGCGTCATCAAGGTGACATTCAATCTGCCACTCATCGTGTACGTTAGCTACAAACTTAGCGTCCCACCCATGCTTTTTTATTTTAGTATCTAGTAAAACTAAAGCTTGCTTCATCACGATTGCTCCGGCTCCTTGCAACAAAGTATTTAAGGCGGCATGTTCTGAGCGAACAGTCAAGCGTCTACCGTCTAACGCTTTAATGAATCCGCTTTTAGCTTCTCGTTGTACTCGTCCTGTAAGATTTTTAAATGATGGGAGATTATCAAAGAATGATTGTCTAAGGATTTTACCAGCGGCTCTACCTCGTCCAGCCACTGACCCAAGTTTAGCATCTCCTGCCCCATACAGTAATGCATAGATGAAAGTTTTTGCCTGATGTCTTGATTCAAGTCCAGCAAGCTGTTGATTTGTGGTGTGTATGTCTCCGTTAAGGATTTCATTAGTATAGTCCTCGTCATTTAAATAGTGTGCAAGCATCCGCAGTTCTAAGCCAGAAGCATCAATCCCCACTAGCCTATAGTCTTCCGGCACTGTCCAACAAGACCTACACTCTTCACCGTAGGGCGAGGAGCTGCTTGGAATTTGAGCCATGTTGGGATGAGAATGAGTCATTCTAGATGTTACTGCACCATTGGGATTAACATATCCATGCACTCGACCACTAGGCTCTAGTGCTTTTATCCAGCTATTGACTTGAGCCAAACGCTTTTGAAGCATTAAGTATTCAGCAATTAGTGCAGCCTGTGGGATGTTCTTAACCTTACTTAAAATTCTTTCATCTACAATGGGCTGTCCTGTAGGAGTAAAGGTCTTCGGTTTCCAACCAAACGCAATTAGATATTCACCTATTTGTTTACGGGAACCTAAGTTAAACTCTTTGTAAGTGTCTCTTGTTACAGCACCACGCTTGCTTAGTGCATTATACTCTTGATCAGTTAGTCTAACACCCTTGCCGTGTTGATCTTTAGCGGTTTTAGCTAACGCTCCTGACTTAGTAAACTGCGGAGTTAAGATTTGAGTTGTGACTGTAGATAAAAACTCTTCTTGTACTTCTTCTTTTAAGTTAAACAGACGTTCTTCAAACTGTGCGATAAGCATATGAGCTTTGCGTTCATTTAAAAGGAACCCGTTTACGCGCTGTCTATTAACAATCTTAGCTGTCTCATGCTCTAGTCTAACGGACTGAGGAGTAAACCCACGACTCTCTTGTCTTAAAACATTATAAACTTTTAAATTTAAAAGCACATCACGCTTGCAGTAATCTAACATCTCTGGGGTATAGCATTCCCAAGCATCTTCTTGATCACCGAAGTCTCCTTTCGGAAACCCCAAACGATAGCCCCAACTTTCTAAGCCGTGGTTGCCTTCACGAGTAGGGTTAAACAAACGCGACAGTACTAATGTATCTACAATCTTTGTACTAAACAAATCAACCCCCGCTATGGTTTTAATAACAGGTAGATCATAGCACAGAATGTTATGACCAACAAGCTTAGTAGCAGATTGTAATAGTTTATAACCTTCTTCTAGTTGTGTGTTGTCAAACGTAAACACATCCCCTGTGTCTACATCTGCGGCCACTATACAAAAGATTTTATCTGGCGTTAAGCCGTTTGCTTCTATATCAAATACTAAATTACTCATAGCTCATCTCCAAGGAAGGCATCGGGATCACAATCATTTAACTCTGCAAGCCTACCAGTGTCGTTATCATAAAGCAAGTTACATGCAACTCCTGTATCTCCTGTGTATCTAGATTTTAATACTCTCACCTTTGTTGTAGACGCTTCGATCAGGTCTTCACTCTGTTGATTTCTTTCTAACCCAATGACACAGTCGCTGAGTTGAGCAATAGATTGTGAACCTCTAAGATGATTAAGCCCTGTCTCTATGCCGTTCTCATGCCCCCTGTTGCCATCTACTCTACGCAAGTGTGACACTAGTATCATACCGCACCCTGTTTCCTCTACCATAGTACGCAAGCGGTGCATGATCTGGTCGATAGCTTTACGCTCATCATTCTCTAGCGTAGAGAATAAAAGCATGTGAAGGTGATCGACTACCATCCATTTACAATCTAAACCGATGATCATGTAGCGTAGCTTACTGAAGATGTCTTCTATATTATTAACACCATGATGAGCGTGTATCCAAACACGACCTGCGTTCTCGCCCATGAAGACCTTCTCGTAAGTACTGTCCAGTATCTCAGTACCTATCTCCTGCTTAACGCTATCTAAATGTAGTTTAGCATTAGCTTCAATGGACATGATACCTTCAGCAGTCCTCGACCAGTTTTCTTCAAGAGCTATAACGCCTACGTTATCTTCTGTCTGTGAGACAAGCCAATGTTCAAGCTCTCTAGTAACACTAGACTTACCTAGCCCTGTGCCACCAGTAAGAGTAACAAGCTCACCTGCTCTCAAGCCCTCCAGCTTTTTATTCAAGCCCTGCCAAGGGAAAGGAACAGATGTCTTACGCTCTGACCGTAACTTTTTATACGCCTCAAACTGATCGGACAAGTTCATAACACCAGAGGGTGTATAAACTTTAGCATCCCAGAAGGCACTGACATAAGCTTGATGTCTGCCCTGCTTTAGCATATCGTTAGCGTCTTTAAAGTCCGGTGGAAGCGTCATAATTTTAGCTTTTCCGGGGGTAAAAAGTTTAGCAATTGCTCTTGCTCCTTCCTGCCCAGCCTTGTCATTGTCAAAGTTTATAACAATAAACTCAAAGGACTCAAGGAATTCTAAACTATGCTTGACATCACGAGCGCCTCCTTGCGCCCCTGACTTTATGGAAACTACAGGCCACTTACTACCATGTAGTTCGTAAGCTGCCATCGCATCACACTCGCCCTCAACAAGAGTAATAGTCTTACCCCCTGCTTTAAACAACTGTTGTCCGAATAAGCCTACGTCTTTCTGATCACCTACCCAAGAAAACTTCTTATCTTGGCCTCGCCACTTCGATGCCGCCAGTTCGTTACCGTTGTAGTAAGGGTAACAGTGCTTATCAATACTGCCGTTCAAGCCTAGCGTAGCCTTCACTCCGTATTTCTTAGCTGTGTCTAAGCTAATCTTGCGGTCTGTTAATGCTCTAAACTCAGAGCCGTTGTCGTGGCTTTCCATCTTAGAGTTCCTTTGATACACTTCAAAATCCGTTATGGTATCAGCTTGTTGTACGTCCGTTGTACTGTAGTTTTTAAAATACTTGTTGCAGCTAAAGCACCAAGCAGAATCGTCTTCGTTAATTGACGTTGCATCACTTGAGCCACACTCTAAGCATGGCTGGTGAAATTTAATAAAACCCATTGGTTTATTCCTCGTTAGGTTCCACTTCCTCTGTTGCTATAGCCTCTTCCGTGAGATGGTTAGTTTTAAGATCAGCTATTAACTGAACCGTTGCAGCTTTCATTAATCCCATAGTTATTGAAGCTTCTGATAATGCTTTATCTGCTTGCATCAGGTGAGCTAAGATGTTGTTGCCCTCCTCCGAAAGCAACTCCGTATCATAGTTTACTTCATCTACTGTGATCGTTCCCATTACAGCTCATCCTCCATCTCTTCATCACCCATTGTAGCAAGAGAGTAAAGCTCAGAACCATCTGGTGAACCTACTTCTATTAACTCAAGTACTTGCATTGCTTGAAAGTCTAAGCCTTTAAACAACTTACCTTTGTATTCTGATTCCCATTCTTTGTACTGAACTCGTACACTTGAACCGTTGCCGACACGAGCATCCAAAGGATTCTTATCACGGTCTACTAACTTAGGTGCAGGACGAACCATACCGTTAGGGCCAGAAACCTTACGCTTGATAACAAGTGCTGGGCCTTCGTCCATCATTTTAATTGAGAACCCACGAGACTGAAACTCTTCTGCAACATCAGGTGTAACAATTAAATTGACTGAATACACAGGATCATAGGTAGTGTTAGGGGTAGTAACTGAAGCCCAGTAAGCTTCGCCTTGTAATATAGCCATGTTATTTTCCTTTATGGTTGTGAAATTAAAATGCATTGTACCTGAAAGGGTACGGTGTGTCAATACTTATTTGTTTCCAGAGCTATCAGCATCTATTAGGTCAGACTCTTTAACAAAAATACCATCTATCATCTGACCCTTGCGATCCTTAATGTCGTTGTAAGCGTGGTTGAGACAGTCAGTAAGCGATAGGTTGTTGCGAACTGCAATGTTAAGTAGCACAACCATGATGTCCCCAATGTCATCAATGGGTGACTGCTGCTTACAGATACTGTCCGACAGCTCACCTACTTCCTGTATAAGTTTAAGAACTTGATCCTTGTCCGTTGAACCATGAATAAGGTTACGGGCTAAGTGCCATGAGACTACCTGTTGTATTGCATGTTTAATATACTCTTCTTCGTGGATCATGCGCTCTCCCCCATCTTATAAATGTTGCCGTGCATTGTAGCGTAATGTTGAATAGCATCTTCAACAGTACTGCGCTCTGTCCTATCAACAAACTGGAGGCTTTCGGATGTCCGAACTGGGTAGCCTAGTGCTTGAATAAACATAGTGAACTGCTCAAGAATGTCATCTCTGCTTATCTCCTGTTCATAGATAGAGAACTGTACTGCTGAATCAACAACGCCCTCCTCGCCAAAATCATACGGGTTAGATTTAAAAATTATATACGGTGTAGTTCTGCTCATCACTTCTTCCTCATGCTGACCACTGTGTCGTACTCAGTGCTGTCGATTATGAATTTAATTACAGCTTGCTCTCTGACATTGTACATTGAACATGCTGTACTAAGTGGAACCTTCCCTTCTGCTACATCTGTTGCGGCCTTCGCTGTTGCTATAGCTTCGGCACTAGGATTACCTGACATGCTTTCTGCAAACATACATCACCTCATTTTAATAAAAGTAATACAACTGTTAGGACATAGAAGATACCAAAGATCACAATAAACCTAGCGATCCGTACCTTCACTGGAGGTGCAGGGTACTGCTCCAACACATTAGTCTTCACCCATTCTACCATCGCGGGGAAGATCTTTCCTAAACTTTCCTTTACTTTCTTGATCATCTTTTAACTCCTTAAATTTCTTTCTGAATATAGCATCGAAGTTACTGCTAAACTTCTTAGCGTTAGTCTTACGTTGTCTATCTCCTTTGCCGCCATGTGTAGAATTACTCATAGCTGCACCTACCTTGAAGGGATTTCAAGCTTCGTAGGTATCCATTCAAAGTGACCTGTCTCTGGCGAGAATCTAGCACACTCAGTCTGAGCAGCATCATAACTCCAATTGTTCTGGACTGCTATTGCCATTAACATTGACCCACCCAACACACCAAAAGAAAATGCAATCACTGCTAAACCTATATTAAAATTAGATGTGTCAGGCATCTCCATTCTCCTTAACTATTGCAGGATGTTCCCGCTGTAAGCGAAGCCAATCTTCTCTGCTTACAGAAGGTGGTGACAGACTAGAGTCACTGAGCATGTGCAGATCGAAGTGTATTCCGATCTCATCGTGCAGTGCTTCCATAGCATCTATCTCATCGCAGTTAGGCTCAAAATCTTGTATTGATTCTAATGCCTTGGCATTGATTGAGACATCTCGTAACATCATATAAAAATAATCTTTACGTTCACTCATCATTAATCCTCCGGTAAGAAACACTGTCCAACTGTTATGACACAGAAGGGCAAACAAATTACTACGCCCTCAAACTGTGCCGCTTCATACTTATCACTGTCTGCTACTGTAATCCATACTGCTCTGCTATCAGTAAATTCCAAGTCAATACCTACACCATTCCTTATGTTAATACTTGCGTGATAGTCTCCAAAGTTCTTAGTCATATTGATTCTCTTTTATTAAACTTAGTTAGGTACTCACCAACAGTGAGGTCAGATGATTCTATTTTAGATGTAACTGCTGTCCACTCTTTCACACTCCACTTAGCTTTCTCGCCTGCCACAATGTCTAGCACTGCATCCTGTAGTTCGCTAGGTTTATCTAAAATATAACGCACCTTCCGATGCGCTAGTGAATCTATACTAAAAGGTTTCAGTGGTATCTGCATACTATGCCGCCTTCATAAAGTTATTGTTTCTAATAGCTTCTTGTACTACCTGTTGCCTATCATTCTGGATTGATGCAATGTTCAACCTGCTAGAATTTCTAGACACTCCACAGTGTGTAGACCAGTCAGTCATAGCATTATACACTGCCCAGTAGTTATCTCCAAGGCGTTTAGAATATACCTCAGAGTACACCTTCCACATATAAGCTAGATTATTGTTACGTCTTGGCATGTCACCCATAATATATTCAGGGACAGTACCACCTTTATATAACAGATCCAGTGCTGTCTTACACTTTAGTGCATCGGCAAAGTGTTTGAATGCTCTAAGCGGATTACACTCTGTTCTGTGCCAGTCCTGCCATAGATCACGTTGCTTGTGAAAGACTTCTAAAGACTTAGTAATTACTCTGCCACCCTGCTCAATGTCTAATGACTGAGTGTGTTTAGCTTTATATACTGCAACCTCACCACCTATAAAGACTTGAAGATTAGTACATGCAAACTGAGTTGCTGCTGCACTGATTAAGAAAGGCCATGTCCCATCAAAAGATGATATAGATAGTAGGCTCAAAGATGCACTGTCACCATCACTGGTTTTGTATGTATGCTCTGGCAACTTGTGGTTAACAAATGTTCTCGCTCCATTATGAGATGTCATAATAGTTTCTTTCATATTGTTGATAGATAAACCTGAACGCTCAATGATATTTCTTGTAACATCTATCATGTGCTTGGGTGCTACTGCTTTGTAACCACGACCATGAATACCTAGCTCTTCGCCTGTATCAGTACGATAGATAACATTCTTGGAACTCTCATAAGCATCAAGATAAATCAACGGTGCTGTAGCTATATCAAAGTCAGCTGATCCATAACCTCCATCTCTTATGGCTGTGAGTGCTGTGTTGTTTGCAAACATCGGTGTAATATTATTCATTTTGTATCTCCAGTTTAAGTGTTTATATTATATAAGATTAAGGTTTTAATGTCAAGTTAACTTAGAGGCTTGACAACAATTGTAAAGTAATTATAATACTTCAAAGGTTTTTAAGTATTTATACACTCTTCTATACTACTTTCATTACTACTTAAAGGATATTCATAAGTATCTTCTAAATCTTTAAAGGTTAACATATCATTTAAACATGGTATACATAGTTGGTTACTGTGTTGATGATCGAAGTAATCTCTAAGGCAACCGCTACAATTCAACACCCTTCCTACTCTATCTGATCTAATCATTTTATATCTCCTGTTTAACTATTAGTTCTGCCGATACAGGTGTTGTCTCAACCACCATGATATCTGACTTGGTATAGTTCTTTCTCATCTGAGTATCGTTGGCATAGTGCTGTGCTTCTTCAGGACTAGCAGCAGGTATCGTTATATAATAGCCTAACAATTCAGACATGAGAACTTTGTAGTTATGTACTGGTTGATCTAAATCTATTGGCTTCTTCATACTCCATGCTCCGTATACTCTGGATCTATTGTGGTTAGTGGAACTCTCAGCCATTTGTCCATGAGAATCTCTGATTCACTTGTAAGCTTTAGCGGTGTCTCTACTACCATCGGTGGCAACAGCAGATCATCTGTCATCTTACCGTAGCGATACAGCCTAGCATTTATCCTTCCAATGCTTGTGCCACTGGCTTCTGAATACTCTCTAGTGTTATACCAACCGCCTGTTACTAACTTTGGATGAGTGCCAAAGAACTGTACTTTCCTAGCTGTTATCATTTGCTTCTCCTAAAAAAGTTATTATATAAAATATACCACCCCTTTGTCCAATCTTATGTGCATCTTCTAGAGTATTAGCATACTCAGTACACCCTGCTTCTGTCCAGTTAACTGCCCACATATCTAATACCCCGCTGTTGTAGTGAATGTTAGGTTGCTTACTGCTTCATCAACTAGTCTACCTACCATGTCTTCAATCTGAGACTCGTCAATGTTAGAGTCTGCTAAGCTATCTACACGTTCTTCTAAGCTATCGGCACCATACTGTGCTGAGTTAGCTGTTTCTTCTGCATCGTTTGCAGTAGATTCAACCTCGTCTAGCCTATCAGCTAGAGCCATTAAGGTTTTTTCAGTAGCAGGTACAAACAACTCAGCACCACTATCATCTTGGAGTTCACTGACTCTAGCATTTAAAGTATCAATAGATTCTAACGCATCGTTTAGCTTCCATTCTAATGCCGCAATTCTATTAGCATCTCTCACTGCTACTGTCTCGTTTCCCTGCGCTCTTTCTTTTAGAGCATCAGCTTTCTCACTTAGCTTCCGAATAAAACTCTCTCGATAATTCACATCGACTTGAACTCTATCATCAATATATTTCTTTATTACTACGTCTAGTTCTTGCATTAAGTTATTCATTTCACTTCTCCAATTTTAAGTTTAATTACCCGACTAACATTAATGCCTTGAGCGCTGACTCATATGACATAAACAATGGACTACCATAGTTGTCCTGACCCACATAATAGCTATTAGCTATGGGTTCGTGAGCCTTCCAAGTTTCTTTAGTTATACCATGTACATGATACATTGGCACTACTCTGCCTTTGTCGTATACTCTTACAAGATCAATTGACATCATGCTCATTTCACTTCTCCAATTAAATAAGTATAGTGAACTTCGCTAACATGATTAGCATCTCTCCACTTTGTAGACTTTGTAGCTAAGAAACTACACCAACTATCCCACAAATTCTCTGTACCATATTCATTACAAATTTGTATATAGTTTCTAATCTTTTTAGTATTAGCGTCTAAGCTCTTGATAGTCTTAGGGTTTTTAACTAACACGAAATCTTTAGCATCTAAGTTATACATCTTTAGATTATGACTATCCATGCAACCAACTAAACCTGCTGACAACTGACACATAAATCCTGCTTTAGCCATACCTAAACCATCAACTCGCAGGAATATTTTCATCAAGCTCATAGCTTTACTAGCATCTGTTTTATTACTATTGATTACTGCCATAACTTGAGCAAACATTTTATGCTTATTAGATTCTAAATATGTATAAGTATCTTTCTTAAAACCCCAAAGTGATTTAGCCTTTAGCTTATTAGTTTTAACATCTATCATCTGTTTGCCTATGTTTAACCAAGGCTGTCGAATACTCAGTCCTGCCATTAAAGTTGCATCAGACAAATTACTTGCTGATAGTTGTGCATACTGCTGAACTTTTACTGCATGATTCTGATACATAAAATACCTCGTTGGGTTGGTTGACGTTTTCCAAGCTACAGGGATCGAGAGTCAGTGTCAACTCCTTTCCCTGTGCATTATGCTGTTGTGAAAGAGTGCGCTACCCATATCCTACGAGTAACTCTATGAAGCTGATAGTGGTATAACATAACATTCCGATGATAAGAACTTCGCTGATCTTGGTAACTAATAGATTAGAATTTCTCATTATAACTCTCTCCATTCTAAGTTAACTACACTGGGGAAAAACTCTCTGTTAAAGTCACATGCTCCAACAACCCAAACTCTACCAGTACTGCTAGGTTTATGTGGTGGGTTGCCACCTTGTAGAATATAAGACTCACCTCTAAAACAAGTAACTACTTCTTTCTCTGTTGCAGGCTTTCCAGTTTCTTGGTGTACCAGTTCATAACCTTTCTTTATAATATTCATTATTCTATCCCCATTAGTTGGTTGTTTAATCTATCTAATTCTAAGCATAGAGATTCAGTAGTGCCTTCGTGCTTATAGATATGAATATCTTTCTTTACTCGATCATAATAACAAGATTCTATCTCATCTTTTATCTCTGATAAATCATACGATCCAAACTCATCACACCATTGATCTGGAGTACCGTACATCTCTTCACGGGTTAAGACATATAATGTATAATAATTTTTCATACTCTCATCTCCATAGCTTTATTTAATATATTTCTTTGTTCAGAACTCAAAGCACAAACACTCATAGGGTGCTTTCTTTCGTGCTTATATATTCTATTAGCGTTATCTAACGTAGGATTTAATTCAAATTTAACTATTAACTTTTCCATTATCGTCACCTTATAAATTCTATTAAGCCATCCATGGCTGATTATAATTCTATTTTTACTTGCTCAAGATAGCCAAGATAGCATCAAGCTTCGAGTCAACCTCAGAGACTTTAGTCTCAAGGGCAGTGATCCTGCCATCCATCTTCTTAGCTACGCTATTCACCGGAGTTGCTTTCTTCGGTGCAGCCTTCGGCTTCTTGACATCTAGTGCAATCTCAGCTTGCTGAACTGTCTGAGCTTTAGCTACCGTCTTCGCTTTAGCCTTTGGCTTGGCTTTAGCCTTCGGCTTCTGAATCAACTCAATAAATTGAGCCGGAACAACCTGATGTTCTCTGAAGTCTTGGACTTCACCGTGAGTCATAAAGCTATCTTGACCCCGATAGAAACTATTCAGAATGGCGTTGAACACCTTGGTCAATCCATATCGCTCCGAAGGAGCATTAGACTGAATATTTGCAAAGTGGCAAGCCACTCCATAAACCTGCTTAGCAGTAGCAATTTTGTTGCTGTCGATCATAAGAAAATTATTCATGGTGTATCTCCAAATTGGTTGCCGAGATTGGCTGGTTGTCGTTTTGACGTTTCCAAAGTTACGGATTTTGGTGGTCGGTGTCAACAACTTTCTAGCGCGTGAATTTACTTTGTAAATCGTGCGAAGAAAGCCTGCATCATCCAAGGCGCGAGGAAACACTGGATGAATGTACAGCTCCTTGATTATTCTATCGCTTGTCAGTAATGATATTACCATGCAGCCATATGCACATTGAAGACTTTTAAAGTCTTTAAACACGCGAGAGGATTTTGGCGGTTCTCCCTTCGGGAGTCTCTGAATTTAAAAATCTTTAAAACTTAATGGAAGGTTAATCTTTAGATTAAACAATCTGCTAAGCCTCTGAAATCCTTTAGGATTTTTAAAGAGATTCTAAAGAATCTTAAAAGTCTCTAAAGTCTTCTCAGTTTGGAAACTAGACAGAGTCTAAAGGAGTGCTGGATAGACTAAGAAGACTTTTAAAGTCTTTAGCGCAGGCGATAGAGATTCTAGAGACTTGAAAGTCTTTATAGACTTTAC
>Ga0307997_10000116_pt1 | contig 33135 bp, 57 predicted proteins | sample Davwhametageno36_FD_203165 | JGI IMG/M metagenome (GOLD analysis project Ga0307997, IMG submission 203165) | Marine microbial communities from Davis Island wharf, Antarctic Ocean - #36 | ecosystem: Environmental > Aquatic > Marine > Unclassified | place: Antarctic Ocean: Davis Island wharf... | reverse complement strand
GGACTGATCGAAGCAGCAGCAATGCCGAGATACAAACATACTTAGCGGACACAGTAGGGAGCAGACCAGCTCAACACGGAAGTTGAATGGTTTATGCAAATTACGGTAAGTGGACTAGCAAATAGCATATCGTTGGTAAAGGTTCCTAGTATAACTACATAGGTGTCCCAAACCATCTTAGTGACAGCTATTGCCTAAAAAAAGTGGAGCTAAAACAATGAGAATTACGCTTAACCAAGCAGAGCAAAAACTAGCACTTTACTTAGCCAAGGCTAGGTATGACGAGAATAGACTAAAGGGCAACCCAGATAGCAAGTTAAGCCCAACGACAAATAAAGAAATAGAGTTAGATGGGGTGGCTGGTGAATTGGCTGTATGCAGAATGTTTAACGTATACCCAGACACAGAAACCAAGTACGATGAATATCCAAAATATGACCTTCTTACCCCTAAAGGGAGCAAGGTTGACGTTAAGACAACTCAGTACAAAAACGGCAGACTACTGGCTACACTAAACAAAAAAGTATGCGAAGTTGACATATATGTACTTGTTATTGGTTCGTTTCCCGTATATGATGTTGTTGGTTGGGCAAAATCAGAAGAGTTGATAGCCGATCAAAATATAATGAATCTAGGCAGGGGCGATGGATATGCTCTTAGCCAAGATCAACTAAGGGCATTCAAATGATTAATCTAAGACCGCACCAAGAGCAAGCTATTCAAATGCTTAGGCAGTCGCTACGCAGTGGCAAGCGCAGGCCAATACTTGCAGCGCCATGCTCATTCGGTAAAACAATTACAGCAGCAGCATTGATGGCATCAGTAGCAGCCAGAGGCAAACGTGGCATTTTTATCTGTGACCGAATTAAGCTGGTTCAGCAGAGTCTAGAAGAGTTTACTAATCACGGTTTGCAGTTTGGTGTGATTCAAGGCAACCATGAATTGACTAACCGTCACGCACCCATCCAGATTGCCAGCATCCAGACATTGGCCCGCAGGCCCAAATTACCAGTGTTTGATCTTGCTATAGTAGACGAATGCCAGACTCATTACGCATCGCTAACCAAGATTATGGAGACATACAATAATGTGCCTTTTATCGGCTTATCAGCTACGCCGTATTCTAAAGGTCTGGGCAAGCATTACGATGATTTAATTGTACCTATCACGCCACGCCAGTTGCTTGATCAAGGCTATCTATGCCCAGTTGATTATTACGGTGGGCGAAAAATTGCTTTGAAGGGCGTTAAGACCAAAGCCTTGGCGACAGGTGGCAGTGATTACGATCCAGCCAGCCTAGCAGCAGCTACAGAAGAGGATGTCGGCTTAGTGGGTGATATTGTGCGCAACTGGCTTGAGCATGGTGATAACGGTCAGACCATTGCCTTTGCACCTAGCATCAAACATTCAAAGCATTTGGTTGAGACATTTAACAACGCTGGTATTACAGCAGAACATATTGATGGGTACATGGACGCAGAGCAACGTCAGGTTATTTATGATGCCCATGACCGTGGAGAATTTAAGATACTTTCATGCTCACGCCTGCTTAACACTGGCTATGACGCACCAACGGTCACTTGTCTAATTGATTGTTTCCCTACTAAATCACTCATTAGTTTTGTACAAAGAGCAGGCCGTATCATGCGTACAGCAGATGGTAAGGGTAAGGCGGTGTACTTAGACCATGCTGGGAACGTAGCGCGTCACGGATTTGCAGAGGACGTTGTGCCAGATGAATTAGATGATGGTAAAGAGCGGTTTAACGAAAAAAAGCAGACTAAGGAAAAGAAAGAGCCAAAGGTCAAAGAATGTCCCCAGTGTACGCAGCAGATGGTTGGCCTACGCTGCAAGTGCGGCTATGAAATCCCATTAACTGAGCAGCTAGAGTCTACTCAAGAAATACTGGTTAAACTTTCACCAGAGCAGCGCAATAGAAAGCACTCTAGTGAAGACAAGTCTGTTTTCTACAGTGAGCTATTGCTATACACTCGCGGCAAGGGCTACAAAGATAGCTGGGCTAGCCACAAGTATCGTGAAAGGTATGGGGTTTGGCCTAACGCTATTAAGCCTCAAATGGTTAATGGCATAAGTGATGAAACAAGAAAATATATAACAAGTACCCAAATTAGGTACGCAAAAAGGAGTAATGCAGCATGAGCGCAGAAGCGATATTAATGATGCTAGAGGGAGTTAAGGCTAACGGGGCTAATAAGTGGGTGGCACTTTGCCCAGTGCATGGTGATAGATCGCCTAGCATGGGCATTAAGGAATGCGATAATGGCACGGTGCTAATGAATTGCTTTGCCTGCGGCGCTAATGGTATGGAGATAGCAGAGGCAGCAGGAGTGAGTGTTAGTGAGCTATTTCCACCAGACTCACAGCGACCAACTGGCCCTAGCCGTGAGCAACGCGCCACTATAGAGACTGACAAGGTTTGCATGATGATCTATGAAGCTGACAAGCGTGGTGGTAAGGAACAATCACTAGCTGACTATAAGCGTTACAAATTGGCTAGGGAGCGTCACGCTGCAATGACAAGTTCTGAGCGAAGTTCAGGGTAATTCGGAAACCCTTAAAATAAGTAAACAAAAGTGTTGACGATGTAAACAGAAGTGTTGTATAATAGTTGCAAGTTAAGTAACTAAACAAATAAAAGGTAATTAATTATGACTAACAGCCAGCTTATTGAAATCCACTTAAACAACACTGATTTAACGCTAATCAATTTAGCTGTTATAAGTGGCCGCAACTCCCTTGAAGTTCTTGATATATTAAAAGACTCTCACTACATTGAAATATTAAAAAAACAATAACAAACGGGGCTACGGCCCCACGGAGCATCACATGAGCAGCTACACATATAATGACCTTCAAGCAGACTTAAAAAATCATGCCATAGAAATACGCAATGAAAAGCACAATGAAGATGTGGCTAAATGGCTACAAAGCCGTCCAGAAGTAGGTGTTTTAAATAGCGGTAAGTTCTACATACACGCTGGCCCTAATCGGGTTTACACAGAAATAAAAATATTCTCGTAAATAGTTAACAAAAGTGTTGCCCATTTCAACAGAAGTGTTATAATAGTTCCAAGTTAAGTAAATAAATAAATAAAAGGTAATTAATTATGACTACTCTAATAAACAACATTGTTAAAGTTATCGCGGTTCCTGTTGGCAAGAAGTTTGAAACTATTGCTATTATGCAAGACGGCACTAAGATTACCCTTAAAGCAAAAGGTAGTTATAAGCCCGTTGCCAACTTTTTTAATGAAATAGTTAACCATGCTTTATTTGGAACTTTAGGTCAGTTTTCTACCTTTAACAATAAAGTAGTTACCAGCAACGCTTGGCTACAGGGAAGAAATTGTTACGTTAAATCTTTCAACGTAGAACTAGCAGCTTAAATAACAAACGGGGCTACGGCCCCAATGGAGCATCGTATGATTACATTATTTTCTAAAACACAGATTGTAGAGTTAGCAAAAGAGTTTGCAGAAGCTAATTATGATAACGGAATGGATTTTTTTATTGAGTGTTACGAAGATTCAGAATGGATGGATTACATAGGATCTAAGCAGCTTATGCAAGTTTTATCATGTATGGTTATAGACGCTAATATTCGTAAGCTACACTCAGAAGAAATTTCAGCACAATAACAATAGGGGTTTCGGCCCCACTGGAGCATAAAATGACTGAATTTATTTTTAACGATGGTGGGCGTGAGCTAGCAGGATTTAAAGGCTATGCTGGCGACTGCGTATGTAGGGCTATATCTATAGCGGCAAACCTCCCTTATATGGATGTTTACGCCAAACTATCCGATGGCAACGCTACCCAAAGGCGCTCTAAAAACACCACTAAAGGCGCTAGGTCTGCCCGTGATGGTATAAACACTGGGCGTAAGTGGTTTAAGGAATACATGATAAGCCTTGGGTTTACTTGGACGGCTACAATGTCGATTGGCTCTGGATGCACTACGCACTTAAAGTCAAGCGAGCTACCTAGCGGCAGGATAATTTGCACAGTATCTAAACACTGGGTAGCGGTTATAGATGGTGTTATTAACGACACAAGCGACTGTAGCCGCGAAGAAACTAGATGCGTATACGGTTACTGGGTTATCTAACAAACGGGGCTACGGCCCCTTGGATTACAACATGAATATTAAATCATTACTTATTGTAGAAATTGACGGTGTAGGGATTTTCGACTATCCTGACTTTGTGAACGCATACATCAGCTACGCAGAAGACAAAAGTGGTAACGTGCTAACAGATGAACAGCTATCACAGTTAACGGAAGACAACCAAGAGTTTATTCAGGAATTAGCTCACGAAGAAATGTTTTGGGGAGCATAGCAATGAAAGATTATAAATATTTAGCATCAAGTAAATTAGTTAACAAGGTTAGTAAGCGCGATGACGCTGCCACATTTTTCGTTAGTTGCTTAGGAGCCTCACTTGGTATAATCTGTATAGTATTGTTTATTGATGGGGTACTAGGATGACCAACGAACATTACCGTAGAACAATATATTCAGCAGAAGAAGCAAAGGCAGTGCTACGCAAAAACAGTGAAATGATGTACGCTATGAGTAAGAAAATAGCAGCAGCTAGGACTGGTGTGGCTGATCATGCCGATGCTAAGATGTTAGATATGACTGTAGAAGAATACAGGAATATAGTAGGATAATTTTCAGGTATTCCGAATAACCTTGAAAGAGAGGTGTATATGTACTTTATAGTATTAGCAGCAATGATTAGTGCCGCGTCACCAGCCCCGCCGTTACCTTTACCTTCTGTATTAAATAGCTATAAGACTCTAAAAGATTGTAGGGTGGAGTTAATCGCTATAGGTGAGTACGAAGGCTTTGAGCTAGTTAAACATCCCCTACTAGGTAAGGCAGTGGTTAGGCAATACGGTGGTGATAGTTTAACCTTAGTTTTTTGCGCTAGAGATATGCGTAGCGTATAACCTAAACAATAGTGGTATAATAGTTTATCAGAAACGTCCACCCCATAGCGGAGACAATCATGGCACGACCAACAAAATATACCCCTGAGTTATTAGAGAGAGCTAATACATACCTATTAGAGTACACAAGGCTAATACCAAGCCATCAAGATATGTGCTTATATTTGGATATATCTGATGCTACTCTATACAGGTGGGCAGAAGAAAAAGCTGAGTTTAAAGAGATATTAGCTAAAGTTAAGCAAATGCAGTTCGTAGTGGCTATGGATGGCGGGCTAGGCGGTGATATGAATGCCAACCTAGTGAAGCTATTGATGGGCAAGCATGGGTTAAGCGATAAAGTGGATACAACTAGCTCAGATGGCTCAATGTCACCAGTGACTAAAATAGAGTTGGTTGCTTATGAGGGTGAGTTGAAATGAGTAGGTATATTAAAAAGCCAATAGCTATTGAGGCTGTTGAATGGACTGGCGACAACTTCAATTACATGGAAGGATTTACAGATAACAGAGTGTGGATAAACACCAATCTAAACCTTGTGATTGAAACGTTAGAGGGGGATATGCTCGCTCCTATAGGCGATATGATTATCAAAGGCATCAAAGGTGAGTGTTATCCCTGCAAGCCAGACATATTTAAAGCCACTTACTACACTGAGCAGGAATACGCAGAGTCTATCGAGTGACTACAGAGCAGATTAAGCTACCACCTAAGCTAGTGCCTGTATTCCAAGGTAAAGCTAGGATAAGAGCAGCATGGGGAGGTAGAGGTAGCGGAAAGACTCGCAGCTTTAGTTTAATGACCGCAGTGGAAGGATATCGCTATGGCAACGCAGGCATCTCAGGTCAGATACTATGTGGGCGTGAACATCTAAACTCATTGGAAGAGTCATCGCTAGAAGAGGTTAAGGCCGCTATACGTTCAGTAAGCTGGCTGGAAGACTACTATGAAATCGGTGAGCGATACATTAGGTCAAAGGATGGACGCATTAAGTATGTGTTTGCTGGTCTACGACACAACCTAGACTCAATCAAATCTAAGGCCAAACTACTACTAGCGTGGATAGACGAAGCTGAGGGAGTGTCAGAGGAAGCATGGCGCAAGCTAATGCCTACGGTGCGTGAAGAAGGATCTGAGGTATGGGTAACATGGAATCCAGAATCTAAGGATAGCGCCACGCATAAACGACTACGCCTAGAGGCTCCAGATAATAGTAAGGTCGCTAAGGTTAATTGGTCTGATAATCCTTGGTTTCCAAAAGTGCTAGAACAGGAACGTCAAGAAGACCTAAAGCGTAGGCCCGATAGTTATGGGCATGTTTGGGAAGGTGACTTTTTAGAGTATCCTGAAGGTGCGTTCTGGCTGCGTGAAATAAATAAGGCTTATGCAGAAAGTCGCATAGGTAGAATGCCTGTAGTTGATACTCACCCATCTTTAACGTTCTGGGATATTGGCGCTAGTGATGGCACAGCAATTTGGGTAGTGCAGCAAGTTGGGTTAGAGTACCGCTTAATACATTTCTATGAATCATGGGGCGAACCATACAGCCACGCTGTTAAATGGCTCCAGACACTTGATTTGGTGTTTGACGCGCATTACTTGCCGCATGACGCAGACCATAAACGCCAAGGCCAGATAAGCAACAAGTCACCCAAGCAGATGCTTAGAGAATTAATGCCCTCATCTAGCTGGCGTATAGTGCCACGCATACAGGAATTGTTATGGGGCATACAGCAGACATCAGACTTGTTTCCGTATCTGTACATTGATGATGTTAAATGTGCAGCAGGCTTGGATCATCTAAAGTCATACAGGCGTAAATGGTCAAACAGTGAAAGCAGATGGTCGCATATACCAGATAAGTCTGAGGGCCACTCAGAGGCTGCTGACGCACTTAGACAGTTAGCACAGGTGTTTGCATCAGGTGATTTAGGTAGACGCAACAAGAAGACTACAGGCCCGCTTAAACGGGGTATTAAAGGTCTAGCTTAATCATGGTATAATTAGAATATAAACATAGAGGATTTAGCCATGAAAGCAAAGAAAGTTAAAAAGCCAGTAAAGAAACCTAAGAAGAAAGGCGGGTATTTTCTCTAATGGCTGGCTTAGGCAGAGGTTTAGGTTTGCTTGGCGATGCTTTTGAGGGGGCGATTAAGCCTGCTAAAGACATCTACGATAATCTAAGTGTAGAAGAAATCTACAAGCACCTTACAGATGAAAGGTACGGAAAGGGTAGGGTAGGCGAGCTTGAGAGAATGCAGAACCTTGTTACCCGAAAGAATAAAACAGGTAATTTTGCTGGCAATCCAATATCTATAGAAGACCTTGAAGGTAGAGGGTTTATAACTAGCATGGCTGACCGTAGTGATGCTGGAGGTTTACTTACCCACATTAAAGGAGTTGAGCTTGAAACGCCTATAGATTTGCTTGGTGGACAAGGATTCATGTTTAACAACCAAGAAGCATGGGCGCAGGCTTTAGGCGCAGGATCTGGTATAAAGAATGTTGGTAATAAGATTAAAGAAATAACTGGTCAAAACCCCATATTAATACCTAACAGAATGGCACCAACGGGTGGTGACTTTGCAGGGTTTAATGGTGAGGCTATGTTGTCGTTTGCTCAGTCAAATATGACGGGCAAGCAAAAAGATTTACTTAACAAGCAAATGAGAAAAATAGTTCCGTCTTGGAAAAGTATAGATAGCCCAACTTCTTTAAGCGATTTTCAAGCCTTGCCAAAAGTAGGCCGTGACGCTGTCATGAGCATGTTAGACACAAAGTTTAGAAACAACGGTGGTTTAAGTATTGGGGAAGGAAGGTTAGCAACAACGGAAGCTAGACAAATAAATGCTCCAGATACAAGAATACAGAATATTGCTGAATTAGACCTTGATGCTCCTATGGGGTTAGTGAATCACCCAGCCTACACTCATGGGATGGCGGGTCGTGGTTTAGGGACTGTTAAAGAAGATGTGCCAGCTTATGCTTTAAACCCACAAAGCGTAAAGGAAATGAACAAAGGGTTTAATCGTCCAGTTGCTGATGTATTTAATCCAACTCCACAGGATGTAAGGTCTTTGCAGATGGGCGCAAAGGGTGGAATCATTACTGAGGGCTTGTTAAGGCGTTTAGATGACCTTGGCGTACTTGGTTCAACGGCAATAGGCGCTGGTGGACTTCTTGCGTCCATGAATAGTCAAGCTGGCAACGCCCCATTAGATCAGTTGTATAGCCCACAGAACATGGGCTTAATGTCTGGTATTCAATATGACGGGGATGTTGGCTCAATAAAAGCAGCGACCAACCCAATGCTACAATCAATGGCTGGTGGGTTAAGAAAGGTTGATACACCTATTGGCAATCCATTTGAATCAGCTTCTAACGTGCTTAATCGTTGGGCTTATGGTGAGGGCGCTGACAACATAGACTTGCTTGGAATGGGCCTTGAATCATTAGACTTTATTCCTGCTGCTGCCCCAGTTTCACGCAGTGTTGGTAAGGCGGCTAAAGGTTTAATGGGGGCATTCTAATGGCATTAGCAAAAGGTTTGCTGGACTTAGGTAGGGCGGCTATTGATCTTGGTGATGACGCTTACAGGAACCTACTAAGGTTAATTGAGGCAGGGTATCCAGATACCACGGCAATGAAGATTGTTACTGGTGAGTTGCCTATGGATAAGGCTAGTCGTATGGCTAGGGCTACTGAGCAGGGTAAGACTGATTTAGCGTATCATGTAAGTAATGACGCTATGGCTAATGGTCCTAATGGTATGGGGTTTACAGATAAAGGCATATTATCTTTTATGCCCGAACATGGCAGAGGATCGTGGTTTTCTGGTAAAGAGCCATACCTATCTCAAAGCTACGCCAAAGGTGGAGATATTTCCCCGCCAGCTTCATATCCCGTTTTAATGGATACTAGGGGCATGGAAAGAACCAGCGCCATGACTCCAGATTGGCGCGACTATAAAGGCTCTGCACAGCACTGGTCAAGTATAAAAAACCCAAGAGTCTCTAGCCCAGATGGCTCAGAAATAACTGAGGCTGACTATTCAGGTAATCAAATTTCTATTTACGATAACGAAACCATGACTACAGATGGATTAGCTAGGGACGCTTACCACAGGCAAGCCGATGGCATTGTCATTGATAATGTAATTGATGTTGGCCCCCGCGCTGGAAGGATAAATCAGTCATTGACAAGAATGGGCATAGATCCTAAAGAATGGATGAAAGAGTACGGCGATACAGGCGGGCAAGTTATTGGGATGCACGATGGCTCCAGAGCTAGATCATTGTATGGTGCGGCATTTGACCCAGATCAGGTAAATACTAATAATCTATTAGCCTCTAACCCAGCGGCAACGTCTATGGCAGGGCTTTTGTCTTTATTAGGAATTAATGAGGCTAATGGCCCATTTACTAACGATACCTATGACTAGACACTTTAGGGTATAATGGCCCATAACTTAAAGGAACCATAATGGCTATTTCAACATTCACAGAGTTAAAGGCATCCATTGCCAACTTCTTGAACCGTGACGATCTTACGGCTACTATACCTGATTTCATCTCTTTGGCTGAGTCTAGTATCAGTAACGAGATTAGGCACTGGCGCATGGAGACACGCGCAGAGACAACGCTTGATAGTCAATTTACTGGTATCCCTAGTGATTGGTTATCGACCATACGCTTCCATTTGGTGTCTGATGGCACTAGCAGTCTTGACTTTATGTCGCTGGCTACAATTCAATCAGCTAGGTCAGCTAGGAATGATGCCGCAGGTACGCCAAAAAATTACAGCCTTAACTCTTCACAGTTTGAATTAATGCCAACTCCAGATGGTTCGTATAGTGCGATACTAATGTACTACGCAAAGATACCAACGCTAAGTGATTCTAATGAAACTAATTGGCTGTTAACACACTATCCAGATATCTACCTCTATGGCGCTTTGTTACACTCTGCACCATACTTGAGAGAAGATGAACGCGCTCAGACTTGGGCCGCTTTACATGCTGCTGCGGTAGTGCGTGTTAATAACGCATCCAGCAAATCAACTACAAGCGGATCAGGTCTGCGCTTAAAAATAGGAAGTTACTAATATGTCATTTACTACGTTCTTAGAAAATGAAGTGCTAGACCATGTATTTCGCAATGCAGCTTATACACCACCAGCAACAGTTTACATTGGCCTATATACATCGGCTACTGGTGCAGGCGGTACAGGAACAGAAGTATCAGGAAACGGCTATGCCCGTCAAGCAATGGCTTTTGATGCGTCTGCGTCAGGTGCGATTGATAATACATCTGCGGTAGAGTTTCCAGCAGCTACAGGCGCTTGGGGTACTGTTACCCATACGGCTGTATTAGATGCGGCATCAAGCGGCAATATGCTTGCAGAGACTGCGCTAACGGCTAGTAAGGTTATTGGCAGTGGCGATGTATTTCGCTTTCAAGCGGGTGAATTTGATATTACCCTAACCTAGTATGAATGGTTACGGTGCAGCTAATTACGGTGTCAACATCTATGGGCAGGCTGCTTATGTAGATGCGATTGCTGCTATAAATGCTGCCTCTGCTATCACGGCTAACGGTGGGCGAGTAAGTCATGGCATTGCATCTATTGACGCTGTTAGCGCAATTACTGCCAGTGGGCAAAAGACAACTAACGCAAGTGTTGAGATAACAGCTAATAGTGCAGTCACAGCTACAGGCCAGCAAATAGATCAAGGTTCAGCATCAGTTACTGCTGTATCTACGACTACTGCTACTGCCACGTTTGCGGTATCCGCTAATGCTAATATTGAACAATTATCTAGCCTTGCTGCTAACGGTATAGTTAAGGTAAGCGGCTCTTCTGTTGTTAGTGTTACATCGGCTCTCACAGCAACGGGTAGATACAAGTATGATCATCTACCAGTAGACGCTGCTGTTTGGGAGGGTTTACCTTCTAGTAGCGCGACTTGGACTAATTTATAGTATAATGAAACCAGATTAATGAATAGGATAGCGTAATGGCAGATACAACTACAACCAACTATGGCTTAACAAAGCCAGAAGTCGGAGCCTCAGAGGATACTTGGGGTACTAAAGTAAATACAGATATGGACTTGATCGACACACAGATGAAGTCTAGTGCTGACGTAGCTGCTGCTGCCTTACCTAAAGCTGGTGGCACTATGACAGGTGCGCTCATAGTAAGTGACACTGTAACGGCTGATAAGGTTATTGGCCCTTTAAACGCAGATTTTATTATTCAACAACGTGGTAACGGGATTGGCGAAGCGTTACGCATACAAAACACAGACAGCAACAACCTTGCAAGGTTTGATAAATCAGGAGACATATCATTCTACGAGGACACAGGCACAACGGCTAAGTTCTTTTGGGATTCTTCGGCTGAATCGCTCGGCATAGGCACTAGCTCACCAGCTACCCTTTTAGAGATGAGCGTTTATAACAGCAGTATTACTGACCCGCTATCCGCTAATAATATACTACGTTTTACTGACCAAGACACCACCAAAGTTAACAACCAAGTCACAGGCACGATAGATTTTTACACCAGTGATTCAGGCGGCGGCGCTGGCTCTAGCGCCTATGTAACTTCGCGTTCAAATAACGCAGGCGGTGGTGATTTAAGCTTCGGTACTGGTGACGCAGGGTCGCCTTCAGAACGCATGATTGTAGATAAATCTGGAAAAGTTGGCATAGGCACTAGCTCACCAGCTACAGCGCTAGACGTAAATGGCACTGTAACAGCTACGTCCTACACGGGCGATGGTTCTGCTTTGACAGGTATCGCTGGCGGTGGCCCATCATTAGGAACCAACTCAGTTATCCGTACCAATGCTAAAGTTATAGCAGAAAACATTACTTTTACAGGCAACGAAAACGGTATGAGCGCTGGCCCTATTACAGTTAATTCTGGAAATACAGTTACAGTAACTAGCGGCTCAACATGGGTGATTTTATGAGTACAATTAAAGCAAATGATATTCAAAATGCTACAGGTGGTATCCCTACAGTTAAAGGGCAGAAGTTAATACCGACAGCTTGGGTGAACTTTAATGGTGATGGTGTGGTTGCTATTAGGGATTCTGAGAATGTGAGTAGCATTACAGATAATGGTCAGGGCGACTATTCTATTACTTTTGCTATCGCGATGGCTAATTCTAACTATGTATCATTGGGTATGGCAGGAAAAACTACCTCAAAATTAAGAAACGTAGTTCAGCCTTACGCTTCCCATCCCCCCACCACCACTGATTGTAGATATAACACAGTATACGAGAATAATTTAATTACTGACTGCGAAACAGTTTCTATAACCATAATGGGAGGCCAAGCATAATGTCTACAATCAAAGCAAACACGCTCCTCCATAGTGATGGCTCAACAACTACCCAGCCCAGCATCCCAGCGTTAGACCAACGTATGGCTAAAGTTTGGTGTACTTTTGACAGCACTAGCACTTTAAGCGTTATTGATAGTTATAACGTATCCAGTATAACTGATATTGCTACTGGTAATTTTAGAGCAAACTTTGCGACCGCTCTTCCTAACAACAACTACGTCATCGTAGGGGGTGGCGATGCATCTGGAACTAACAACTCAATAATACGGTATGACAGGGCGAAAGGTGTTAGATCTACCACTAGTTTTGGTATGCGTTGCTCGTCTGTTGATGGCGTGAATACTGATAGCCCTTATAACTCGCTAGTAGTATTCGGCTCATAATTAAAGGAACAAACAATGAAAGTAATATACAAAACACAAGACGATGGTATTGCCATCATCACACCAGCAGCTAATTGCCCTTTAACTTTAGAGCAAGTAGCAGCTAAAGACGTACCTACTGGTGCAGCATATAAGATTGTAGAGGATAGCTTCGTGCCATCTGACCGCACCTTCCGTAACGCATGGTCTATTGATTCGTCAGAGTTGAATGATGGGACGGGTGCTTAATGGCTACAATTATACGAGGCAGCGATAACTTTGATACTAGCGTAGGCAAGTCAAACGTAGTGCAAACCCATATTACTGCTACTTCAACACAGACAATAGCTAGTAATGGCGATGCGGCAATTACAGGGCTTACAGCTTCAATAACTCCTAAATCAACATCCAGTAGGATAATGATAGATGTTAGATGGTCAGGTGAGTCAAGTGATGGCGACCATTACTTGTCCATGAAGATTACCAGAAACGGTAGTTTTATAGGGCTAGCCGAACCAGATGGTAATCGCACGACAACAATGACGATGGTTCCTACAAGTTATCACGATAACAACCAAGGCAGTACACCTACAACTGTAAGCTTTTGTTATTTAGATTCTCCTAACACAACGTCTACTGCTGTTTATGCGGCGGTTATGCATAATAGTAAAACTAGCAGCGCTGGTATCTATAACAATCGCGCAAGGACTGACGATAATAGCCTATCGCAAGAACGCTTAACAAGTTCAATCACATTAACCGAGGTACAAAGCTAATGAGCATTACAATCAATATGACCAAAGCAAAAGTAATTGCACACGAAGTACGCAGGACTGTACGCAACGCTGCCTTTGCACCCTTAGACATTAAGGCAACCATCCCACATGAAGCTGAACAAGCTGAAGCAGATCGTGCAGTTATCCGTAGTGATGATGCTGATCTTCAAGTATCTATGGATGCTGCTAGTAATGCTGATGAACTAAAGGCGTTAATGCCTACGGGAGAATAGTATCTGATAATTAATTTATGGCGGTAGGGCTGGATTGTGGGAGGTGGTGATAATGTTAGTGGAATTAATGGCGGCTAATGCTGCCTTTGCTGTCATTAAGCAAACGTTAATGAACGGTAAAGATATTACCTCTGCTGGCAAGGCTGTTGGTGATTATTTTACTGCTGAGAAGGAGATACAAATTCAGGCCGCTAATGGTTCAGGTGATAATTTATTAGAGGCATTTCAAGCTAAGAAGCAGTTAGAAAAGCAAGAAGCTGAATTAAAATTCCTATTAAACAAGCAGTCTTTGTTAGGGTACCATGAGTTTCAGATATTCAAGGCCCAGTTTAGTCGTGATAGGAAAGAATCTGAAAAAGCGGCATTAAGGAAAAAAATGGCAAAGGCTAAGGCTTTTGAAGAGAATTTAACCATAGCCGTTAGGGTTTTTGGTATACTAGCAGTCATTATGGCATCTTTGTTTGGTGTTGCAATTTATTTGAGATAGTTGATATGGAACATCGCCCATTAACAGATTCAGAAAAAGACGAGATTGCAGAATTGGCAGCAACAAAAGCATACGAACGTTTTTATTTAGCAGTAGGCAAGAGCGTTACTAAGAAGATTTTATGGGTGCTTGGCGCAGGCTTTGCAGCGATTTGGTTTTTTATTGAAAATGGCTTTCCAAAATGACTGCGAATAAAAACACACAATAGAGGTAGTCATGGCACTTATACCCTTAGACTTTCCAGCAGGCGTGTACCGAAACGGAACCGATCTGCAATCAAAAGGCAGATGGCGTGACTCCAACCTTGTGCGTTGGTTTGATAATACGTTACGGCCTATTGGTGGCTGGCGTACCAGAAGTGATACAGCTAGTGATGCTCAAGTGCGAGGCTTGCATTCTTGGATTGATAACGACTCAGACCGTTGGATTGCAGCAGGCAGTTATAACAAGCTTTATATTTACAGCGGTGCGGGTATTCGCTATGACATCACGCCAACAGGCTTAACAGCAGGCAATGAGGATGCTCTACAGCCAACAGGCTACGGTAACTCATTCTATGGTCAGGAATACTACGGTATAGCCCGACAAGAGACTGTTACTATTATCCCAGCGACAACTTGGGCGATGGACTCATGGGGTGAATATTTAGTTGCTTGCTCTAGCTCAGATGGCAAGATCTACGAGTGGCAGTTATCTACAGGGACAATTGCTGCTCCAGTTACTAACGCGCCAGTAGGTTGCAGATCTATACTAGTGACTGAGGAGCGATTCTTAATGGCTTTAGGCGCTGCTGGAAATCCGCGCTTAGTACAATGGTCAGATCGTGAAAATAATACTGTATGGACACCCGCAGCAACCAATGAAGCTGGCAGCTTAGAGTTGCAGACAAGTGGGCGTATCAGGTGCGGCGTAAAAGTTCAAAACCAATCATTAATACTAACTGATACTGACGCGCATGTGGCGACTTACTCAGGCCCGCCATACGTTTACGGAATTGAACGTGTCGGAACGTCATGCGGTATTATCTCTACTAACGCAGTCTCTGTTGTTGACAAGGGTGCGGTATGGATGGGTAGCAGGTCATTTTACACTTACACTGGCGGCGCTGTATCAGAGGTGAGTTGCGAGGTTTCTGATTATGTTTTTTCTGACATTAACCACAGCCAAGCCAGTAAAGTAGCGGCAGTATCTAATGCTAACTTTGGTGAAATTTGGTGGTTTTATCCGTCAAGTGACTCTAATGAAAATGACCGCTATGTCGTGTTTAACTACAACGACAATACATGGGCTATTGGCCTTATGGCTAGGACAGCAGGCGTAGATGCTGGAGTGTATCGTTTACCAATTATAGTGTCTGCTTTAAATAAGAAATTATACGAGCATGAAATTGGATTTAACTATGATGGTGGTGAGCCATTTGCTGAATCAGGCCCAATATCAATTGGCAGTGGCGATAACGTCATGTCAGTTACCCAAATGATACCAGACGAAAAGACTCAAGGTGATGTGGACGCAACTTTTAAAACTAGATTCTATCCCAATGATGTGGAAAGAACATATGGCCCATACAATATGTCTAACCCCGTTAGTCTACGCTTTACTGGCAGACAAGTCAGGATACGCGTTGAAGGCGTTAATACTGATGATTGGCGTGTTGGTATTAATCGATTGGAAGTCAAGCAAGGCGGTAGACGTTGAGCATACTAGATCAGCCACCAAAGATACTTAACGGAAACTGGCCCCAGTGGGCGCAGCGTACCTCGTCATGGCTAGCAAAGACCCGCAGTGCTTTAAGGCATAAGGTAGCAGGTGAGTCAGCAGCAGAAGATGGCGTGTTGTTATGGGAGCCTGTAAGCCAATACCCTGTAGTATCAATTGGCGGCGTGTATGTTTCGCTAGTTACTGCTAACGGTTTTACGGTGGCTACACTACCTACAGGTGTGGTTGGGCAACGTGCATATGTTACTGACGCAAGCTCACCTACCTTTGGTTCTGCTGTATCTGGCGGTGGTGCTGTTGTAATACCCGTATTTAGAAACGCTACGGCTTGGATTGTGGGTTAATGACTGAGTTAGAGCGTTGCAGGGGATGGATAGAAGCAGCTTTAGAATACAGCGGCGGCACTCACATTTATGAGGATGTCGTTACCGCTATAGTAGAAGGTAAGATGCAATTATGGCCTGCTGAGAAATCATGCTGGGTTACTGAAATTACGGTATACCCACGGAAGAAGGTGCTTCATGTGTTTCTGGCTGGTGGTGATTTAGATGAAATTATGGCGATGCATGAATCAGTGGTACAATGGGCTATAGATCAAGGCTGTGAAGGTATGACTTTGACAGGCCGCAAAGGTTGGGTTAAAGCATTACAAAATAATGGCTGGAAACCACAACAGCTAATATTATTAGAAAAGAGGTTTTAGATATGTCAAAAGGCGGCACAACTTCAGGCAGCACACAAATTCCAGCATGGTTGGAAAATGCTGCTATTGAGAATATTAACAAAGCGCGTGATGTATCTCAGATTGGCTATACACCCTACTACGGGCCTGATGTCGCAGCTTTTTCACCCATGCAACAGCAGAGTATGCAATCTACTGGAGACGCAGCAAGCGCCTTTGGATTGGCCCCACAAGGCTTTGACGCTATGGCAGGAATGCCACAAGCACAGACCTTTGCAGGCGGCGTACAAGGCTACTCAAGCGCACCACTTTACGAGCAATCACTAGACAAGCTATTTGCTAATGCTCCAGCGCAATATAATGCCATGAACAATATGTTTATCGACCCATTTACAGGCGCTCGTCCTCAAGGTAATTATGCGGCATCGCCTACACAGGTAAGCCAGATGTCTAGCGGTAACGGTGGCGGATACGTTTCACCTACGCCTACCCCAGACTTCACGCCAGCGTTAGATGGTGGCACTGGCTATTGGTCTGGTGGAGAGCGTACTGCCACACAAACAAACGATATGACAGACCCAGAGTTTGAAGCTTATGTATTAGCTCATGGACTGCCTCAAGCAGACCAATATACAACAGGCGATGCCATTGGCGGCCTTATAGGGAATATGGCTGACTCTACATTAATAGGTAGGCTGTATGAAGGCGTTACAGGAAACCCGCTAGGTGGCGGCTCATTTAATGCTCCAGTAAGCGGATTAAACAACTCTGATGTTTATAATAGTAGGTTTGGTGGAATTACTGGCTATGAACAAGCTAATGCTAGAGCGCAAGCTGATAGGCAACGTTCAATAGAGATGGCTATAGCTAAAGAAGATGCAATTGCTTCTGGATTGTTAGAAAATTTAAACCTTAAAGCAAAAACAACACCTCTTCCACCAGCAGCAAAGATTAGAAGCACAGTTAATTCAAGTGGAAATGGTAGAGGCGCAGAACAAAGAAGTAGGAATAGCGGCGGCGGTGGTTATGGCGGCGGCGGTGATAGTTACGATCCAAGCGGACGCTTCTAACCTATAAATAAATAAGGAATAAGATTATGGCAGGTTCACCACAAGGCGGCTTTAACGTCAATCAAGCAGCGGCAGGCGGTATCCAGCAAGCAGGAATGGGTGCGTCTCAAGGCATGAATTATCGACCTATGGCAATCAACGCGCCGACTCAAGCTGGCTTACAGCAATACACTAACCCCTATGAAAACCAAGTGGTTAACCAATCACTTGACGACATAGAACGTTCACGGCTAATGCAACAGAACGTAGGTGGCGCACAAGCTGGTGCAGCTAACGCATTTGGTGGCTCAAGGCATGGTATTGCAGAAGCAGAAACTAACCGAGCATTTGCAGATCAATCAGCGCGTACAGCTTCAGGCTTGCGTATGTCAGGGTATCAGAATGCTCAAGACATGGAACGTCAGGCCCAGATGCAAAACCAGCAAGCGGGCTTGGCAGGCGCACAGCAGCGTCTATCAGCAGGGCAGCAGTTGGGTAGCTTATCTAACTTAGGCTTTGGTATGGGGCAGCAAATTCAAGGCCGTATGGATCAGCAGGGCGCAATGCAGCAAGCACTTAACCAACAGGTTATTAACGCAGGCAAGCAGCAGTACGCAGGCTATACAGGCGCACCAGCACAATCATTGCAATATTTGCTACAGGCTGTAGGCGGCGCACCAGCTTCACAGCAGCAGAGTGAGACTTATGACGCAGGCTTGTTTGACTACCTTACGCTTGGTGCAAAGGCTTATGCTGGATTTGGGGGTTAAAAGATGGGATTATTAGATAACATTGGTAATAAACTTTCATCAATGTCAGATGATGATAAGCGAGGAATGGCTTTAAATTTAGCTTCTGGCTTTGCAGGAATGAGCGGCAACCCCAACACTAATAGTATTATGGCTGGCATTGAAGGACAGCAAGCCGCTTTGGGCGCTAGGCGTGAAAAGGCACAAGCAACAGAGCTTGCTACCAATCAATCTAACGCTACTTTAACTCAATTGAAGGCTGCTGGTGTACCTGATGAAGTCTTAGCAATAGCTAGGGCTAACCCTGAATTAGCAAAAGTCATCACCTCTTCATACTTAAAGCAAAAGATGGGTGGTGGTGACATGGTTAAGTTTAGTGGGATTCAAACTGATGGTACTACAGGCGCTCAATATACAGTAATGTCAGACCCTAATACTAGAACTTCTGTTAGGGTAGATGTAGCGGGAGCCTCACAGCAAACGCCACAGCAAAAGTTAGACATGGAAGGGTTAGCCACTACTAAAGCTGATGACATCGCAATGGCTAGGCAGAAAGGGTTTGCAGCTTTTGAGAGAGCTAGTACCATTGACGAGTCGCTAACTAAACTGGAGGCGGCTAGAAAGGCTGTTAATAATGGCGCTTCATCTGGTGTTATGGCAGGATTTTTCCCGTCATTTAAAGCAACAACAACAGCATTAAGAACCACAGCTAACTCGTTAGGTATAGACATTATCAACAGTGCTACTTTTGGTGCGTTAAGCGAGAAAGAATTACAACTAGCATTAAGCATTGGTTTGGATTTAAGTTTGCAGGGTGAGGAATTAAAGACCCATATTGCAGAGAAAATATCAGCACAAACAAAGATGCGTGATTGGCTAATGAGTCAAGCTAAAACTCTTACTCAAGGTGATACAACCTATTCTAGCTATATACAAAAATATAACGCAGAAAAACCTAAAGCAAATCCTATTGTAAATTACTCTGCTCCACAAAATGCTGGCAGTGGTGCTACTGGTACTGGTGGCTTTACATTATCAATGGCTCAAATTAAGAAAATGACGCAGAAGCAGAAGGATGCGTTTGAGCAACTAACTGGACAAAAGCTGCCATAGTAAGGAATATTTTATGTCAATATCAGATGAACAGTTTGAGCAATTACTAGGGCAACTAGATGATATACAGCCAGACACACAGATAACAAGGCTAATAGCTCAAGGCGCATCATTAGGCTTTAGTGAAGAAATTGAAGCACTTGCCCGCACACCATTTCAAAGTGAAAGCTACACTGAGATTCGTGATGATTTGCGGCGAAAGATAGCTGCACATCAAGAACGCGCACCAATGCAAGCTATGGCTTTGGAGGGTGTAGGCGCAATGATACCAGCACTAGCCACAATGGGTGGCTCTACGCCTCTATCAGTTGCTAATGCAGCTAGGCCAGTGGTAAGGGCTATGCAAATCGGTGCGGCAGAAGGTGGCGTTGCTGCGGTAGGTTTAAGCGAGAGAGAAGGTGTCGAAAGTTTAAAAGACGCTCCATTAGGAACTGTCTTTGGTGCTGCAACTGGCCCAGCGGGTTACTATGCTGGTAAAGTTTTAGGTGGCGCTTCAGATAGATTTTTAGAGTTTATGCGTCAACGTGGCAATACCCGCATGGGTACAGTTGTTGAAAACGAACTAAACCGTTTAGCGGATCAAACAGGGTTATCGAGGGACGAGCTTTTTGAAAAGATTGCTGCTGGTGAAACTATGTCAGATAATCAAAGTCTTCACATGACAGTAAGATCGTATATGTCTCAAGGTGGTGAATCAGAATCAATGGTAAGGAATGCTGTACCAGCTAGGGCAGATGCCGCTCGATCAACTGCCAAGGAAACAGTTCAAGTTGGCTTGACAGGAGGCACAGAGGGCAACGTTATGAAGTTTGCCAAAATGAAGGAAGCTAGCTGGAAGAAAGCAGAAAGCGATGGGTATAAAAAAGTATTTTTTGAAGCTGGTGAGGTAAGCCCTGATTTAACTAGGCAAGCTTTAGAAGTAGTTCAAAGACTACCTAACGCACTCGCTGAAATGGATGAACTTTATGGTATTAGGAACATAGTTCCATTATTCAAGACTGCTGATAACGGAGTTATTGAAATAGTCAGGACTCCCACATTAGAAGATGTTGAAATGATTAGGCGAGTAGCTGCCGAATCAGCTAAAACCGCTTATAAATCGGGTAGGGGAACTGTAGGTGGTGAGATATCAATACTGGAAGATAATTTAAGAACTAACATTGATAACTTCAGCCCAGATTTAAAAGATACTCGCGCTGGATGGTCAAGAATGTCATCAGCTAGGGACGCTTTTGATAATGGTAAGAAAGCATTTATGGGTGACGTTGAAGGTTATGAAATACTCACAGAAACCATTATGGCATCAGGTGATGAAGCTGTAATAAGTGCATTCCGTGAAGGGGTTATGTCTGCCGTTAATCAAAAAATGGCTACTAATGGCTCTAAGCGTTTCTTAGCTAAACTCGCTAACCCAGAACTAAGGGAAGGTAAGGTATTTGCTAATGTATTCCCAGAGGATCAGCAAAAGTCTGCACTTGTTAAATTAGCATTGCAAGGTAAGACTCAGTTCTCTTATGAGCAGATAATAACTGGGCCAAGCACACAGTTAGTTGACGCAGCAACCAAGCAACAAAATTTAGGTATTGGTGTTGATGAATTACTAGGTGCATCTGCTGGTAATTTGGCATCGGGCATTAGCGTAGGAATGAAAGCAATTAAGTCACTTGCTCCAAAACTAACCGATAGTCAACGCAGGCAGATTACAGAGGTTCTTTTAAGTGAAGATCCAGAATTTGTTAAGTCAGCAATCGCAGATAGTGGTAAGATGGCTCAACTACAAAACAGAGTTAAAAAGTTGACCGATATGATTACTTCTGGAAGTGTTGGCGCAGGCGGCTATGCAGCGGGTAAAGGTTCTGAGTTTGCCATGAGAGGGTTGCTAGGACAGGTGCCACAAGAAAGACAAACCCAAGAAGGTGCAATGTAATGCCACACATGGAAAAAGAAGAAATTCAGAGCGCAATCAAGACAGCGATACAAGATGCGATTGACTATGTTGATAGTGACATTGCAGGGCAGCGTGAACGCGCTCAGAGCTACTTTGATGGCAATGTTGACCTAGAGCATGAAGAAGGTCGATCTAAGGTAGTGTCTACCAAGGTTCGGGATGTCGTTCGTGGTGCAAAGCCTAGCCTAATGCGTATCTTTATGGCAAATAACAAGTTTGTGGAATTTACACCTAAAGGCCCAGAAGATGTAGATAGTGCTGAACAGGCTACAGCTTACTGCCACTGGGTATTCAATAAAGTTGGTGGGTATAACGTATTAAGCAATGCTATACATGACTCGCTAGTAAAAAAGGTTGGCTTAGTTAAGGTCTGGTGGAATACAGAAACTATCGCCAAAACTTACACTTATGAAAACTTATCAGATAACGAGGTTCAGGCCTTAGTTAATAAAGAAGGTGTTGAAGTTGTAGAGCATCGCCAAGACATTGAAATGGAGATGGACGAAAGCGGCTTTGATGTTGAGCGTAACGTGCATAGCATGGTAATTTCTCATAAATATGAAGAAGGCGAAATGGTGGTTGAAGGTATCCCACCAGAAGAGTTTTTCATTGATGGAACAGCTAAATCTATTGATGATGCGTACATTGTTTGCCACCGCAGGGAAGTTCGCGCTGGTGATATTGTAGCGATGGGCATTGATCAAGATGTTGTTGATCAGCTAGACGGATCAGATGAAGACTCGCTAGTTGGTAATATAGAAAAAATACAGCGCTTTGGCCCGTCAATGCAAAATGACGGCGAAATTGATAACGATCCATCAATGCGCCTAGTGATACTAACAGAAGCTTATATGCGCTTAGACGTTGAGGGTGATGGCATTCCTACGCTACATAAATTTCTCTGCGGCGGCACTAGCTACGAAGTATTAGAAACGGAAGCATGGGATAAGACACCATTTGCTGACTTCCAAGTTGACCCAGAGCCACACGCATTCTACGGGCGCTCACTAGCTGAATTGGTACTAAATGACCAAGACACCACTACTAGCGTACTAAGGGGAATACTAGATAACGTTGCCTTGACCAACTCTCCACGCCTAGAGGTGTTAGAGGATATGGTTAACATGGACGATGTGATGAATAATGAAATCGGTGCCGTGGTTCGGTCTGAGCAGATTGGATCTGTTAACCCGTTGGCGGTTCCATTTGTTGCAGGATCTACCCTGCCAGCATTGCAATACCTTGATATGCTAGTTGAAGAAAAGACAGGCATTAGCAAAATGTCTATGGGTGTTAACGCTGATATGCTACAGAATACTTCAGCAACAGCGGCGGCACTTACTGCACAAGCAGGAGCAGGACAGGTTGAAGTAATGGCCCGCAATCTTGCTGAGGGTGCTAAACGATTATTCCAACTAATGCTACACGTTGCCATTAAAAACTCACCAGACGAGCAGATGATGCGCCTGAACGGTAAGTTTGTACCTATTGACCCATCAGTGTGGGACATCTCAATGGATATGGAAATTAACGTTGGCTTAGGAACAGGCCAAGAAGATGCTAAGGCCGCAGCGTTGATGCAGACGTTCCAGACGCAGCAGCAGATTTGGCAGACTTACGGTCCTAAAAATGGTTTAGTTAGTATGACCCAGATGCGTAATACCCTAGCAGATACTTTAGCCTTGAGTGGCTTTAAGAATGCAGACCGTTACTACGCACCAATGACCGTTGAAATTGAAGAGCAGCTAATGGCTCAATTGGCAGCAGAGGCAGCACAAGAAGCAGAGCAGGCAGGGCAGCAGGGCGATCCAATGGCGCAAGCACTTATTGAAGCTGAACAGATCAAAGCGCAGGCAAGTATGCAGGGCGCACAGATGAAGATGCAGGGTAAAATGCAGGCTGATAACACTAAGATGCAAGCAGATATGCAAGTTAAAGCTGCTCAAATGCAGTCTAAGCAAGGTACAGAATTGGCTAACTTGCAACTTAAATATCGTGAGCTACAGTCATCGGATGATCTAGAGCGTGACCAAATGAATCAGGATTTGCTTATTGAGGCAGCTAAGATTCTAGGCCAGCATGGTACAGCAGTTGATGTTGAGCGGGTCAGGATGATGCAAAATTCACCACGGGATGAAATGGGCAACATGCTATGATAGAAAAAGCACAAGCTGAATATTTACTCAAAGATGATACTTTTAATGAAGTATTTGATATAATCAGACAGGAACAAGTAAAAAAGTTTCTTAAATCTAGTAAATCCGATACGGAAACTAGAGAAGATGCTTATGCAATGACGCAGGCATTAAACCAGTTTGAGAATATCCTTAGAAGTGCAATCACTGACGAGGTTATGAAAGACAAACGCAAAAAATAGGATAGCACCGTGGAAACGACTACCCCAGTTAGCATTGAAAGTGCAGCAGAAGCGTTGATGGCTCCAGTGGAGTCAGAAGCAGCCGAAACAGAATCAGCAGAAACCGAAGTGGTAGAAGTTGAAGAAGAAGAGGTTGATGAAGAAGAATCAGAGGATGACAATGCAGAATATGCCGAGTCAGACGACGATGATGGTGACGAAGATGAATATGAAGAGTCGGATGATGAACAAGCCGATCAAAGTGGGCCTGAAACCTTTTCTATCAAAGTTGATGGTAAAGATGTATCAGTAACCCTAGATGATCTAAAGCAGAGTTTTTCTGGACAAAAATATATTCAACAAGGGATGAAACAGGCGGCAGAGCAGCGCAAGCAAGCTGAGGACGCATACAGTGGCCTCAACCAGCAGCGTGAGCAGCTTAACCAGCTTATGCAGCAGATAGGAACGCAGGGTGTTATTACTCAACCAACCCCACCCACAAGGGAAATGCTTGACGCAGACCCACTGGGATATATAGAAGCTGACGCTAACTATAGGGAAAAAATGGCAGAGTATCAAACCCAGCAGCAGCAGATAGGCCAACATAATCAAGCAGCGCAGCAAGCGCAAGGACAGGCCCACAAAGCCCACTTGCAGGAGCAGATGTCAGAACTACAACTAGCTATTCCAGACTTTGGTGATGCTAAAAAAGCACCCAAAATGAAGGAACGGTTAGTTAAGCAAGGTATGGCTGAAGGATACAGCGCCGAGGAAATCGGTGGAATTGTAGATCATCGAGCCATGAAAGTTCTGCATAAAGCAATGCTATACGATCAAATGGTTTCTGGGGGTAGTGATGTACAAGCTAAACTCAAGAAAGCTAGACCGTTGATGAAGTCAGGCTCTAAGAAGCTTCCCGATTCTGCTGGCAAAAAGCATCGCCAGAAAATGTCTCAATTGAAAAAGTCAGGCAGCGTAGAAGATGCAGCCTTATTATTGTTTAATAGTTAAACTTTTATTTAATCATTTAGGAAGAAATTATCATGGCACAACCAGCAAATACATTTGATACATACGATACCGTAGGCATTCGTGAAGACTTGGAGGGTATGATTTATGATATCTCTCCTGAAGAAACTCCTCTGCTTAGTGCTATCGCTAAAGTAAAAGCAACCAACACTCTACACGAATGGCAAACTAATGCACTTCGCGCATCAGCAGTCAATGCGAATATTGAGGGAGATGCAACTGCGGCTACGGCTGTAGCAGCCACAGATCGTGTAGGCAACTATACCCAGATCTTTAAAGGGTCTGTTATCACCTCTGGCACTAACGATTCAGTTGTAGCGGCAGGCCGTTCAAACTCAGAAATGAGTTACAACATCGTCCGCGTAGCTACTGAAGTTAAGCTAGACATGGAAAAGGCTTTGTTTGAAAACCAAGCGCGTGTAGCTGGCAACTCTACTACCGCTCGTAAACTAGCTGGCCTTGGTGCTTGGGTTAAAACCAACACTTCTAAAGGTTCTGGCGGTGGAGATTCGGCTGGTAACGGCACAAACGCTCGTACAGACGGCACTCAACGCGCCTTTACGCAGGCTATGTTTGATACTGTTATGCAAGAGACTTGGACTTCTGGTGGCAAGCCAGATACCGTCATGCTTTCTCCATTCCAGCTTAACAAAGCATTGTCGTTTACTGGTAACAACAACCAACGTCAAAATGGCGCTGTTGGCACTGTAAACAACAACATTGCAGTTTACTTGACTCCTTGGGGCAGTGTTTCGTTCCAGCCATGTCGTGAGAACCGCTCACGCGATGTCTACATTATCGAAAAGGGCAAGCTTGCATTAGCTACTTTGCGTCCAATGAAGAACGAAGCGTTGGCTAAAACAGGTGACAATGAGCATCGTCAAGTAGTCGGAGAATGCACCTTGGTGTGTCGTTCTGAGAAAGCTTTAGGCGGCGTTTTCGACCTTACCGTTAGTTAAACATTGTTGTGATACAATAAGGGGGTGCTTCGGTACCCCTTTTTTTATGGAGAATTGTAATGGCTAAAATTTCAGAACAGTGGCACAAAGACGGAGATAAACTTGTTCACGTTAAGAAGCATGATTGGAATCCAATGCTCAGACAAGCAGAAGAGATGCGGCAGAATGGTAACGCTAGATTTGGCGAATCAGTGTGCGTTGGGGTAATAGATCAAGCCTTGCTTGGTGAGTGGATTAAAGAGGCTGGTATTACTTGGGCAGATCCAGCGGTAGAAGATGTAATTAAACGCAAGATGTTAAGCGGCGATTTTGACAAGCTGCGTGTGTGGGATGGAAACTATTAACATAGGAATCTAGCATGGAATTGGAATCTCTAAAGGAATTTTCAACAGCGCGTCAATGTGAAGTAATTGATGCCGTTATCAAAACTGGCTCACAATCTCAAGCAGCAATATTTTTAGGCATTACTTACCGATGCCTAGTTAGGACGCTAAAACGGGCAAAGGACTCTGCTTCTGTACGGGGCTGGTCGCCTGACCATGATATGACACGGCCTGTTCCAAGCACCCATGTAGTTAAAGGCGTATCAACGTTCTACGATGAAAATGGCGTGGCTATTAGGCAATGGGTAAAGTCAGATCTAAAGAAGCAAGACCAAGAAGCGGCCCTACAAGCCTTTGCAGAGGGTTTAACCCAAGAGTTGCCCAAGTATACCCCTAAGCCACATACGGCTGATAAAGACGTTGTAGAGGCTCTCACAGCTTATGTCATTGGTGATGCTCATATCGGCATGAAGGTTACTAAAGAGCGTAACGGTGACTCAGACTGGAATTTAGAGATAGCAGAGCGTGTTACCGTGGGGGCTATAGAGTCACTAATTAAAGCTTCTGGCGGTTCAGATGTTGGACTTATGTTAGATTTAGGTGATTTTGGGCATTCGGATAATTTATCTAATACGACCAGTTCAGGTCAAAACCACATGGACATGGATGGGGATTATGGGGACTCAGTAGCCGCTCAAGTACGCATATATCGCCGCTCTATAGACCTACTACTAAAGTCTCATAACAAGGTTATCTTGATGCAAGTCAGGGGCAACCATAACAGTTCAACCTCTCGCTGTATGAACATCATGTTGCAGGCATTCTATGAGAAAGAGCCGCGTGTAGAGGTGCTAGATAACGCTCACAAGTTCCAGCATATAACCTATGGCAATAACCTCTTAGTGACTCACCACGGCGATCGTATGAAACCTCAAAGGGGGTTTGAATACACGGCTAGATCTTTATCCAAAGAGTGGGGTAAGTGTGATTATAAACATCTTCTAATGGGCCATATTCACCATGCAACTGCTGTAGAAATTGGCGGTATGCTTTGTGAGACATTCCAAGCCTTGCCTGCTGGTGATGCGTGGCATTCTGACTCAGGATATGGGGCTAAACGTACAATGAGTGCAGTTGTCTACGATAAGCAGTATGGAGAAATTCAGCGGCATAAGGTAGGTATCGATCAATTGGAGGGGTAGCATGTTTAAATTAAGCACTAACAGTATTATAAATATGGCGGGCATTGATGATAGGTTAGTTCAGGTTGTGGAGCTTGCAATCACGCTCACCAATATTGACTTCGGTATCCCATCAACGGGGGGCTACAGGTCAGAAGATCAGCAGGCTAAGTTGTTTACATCTGGCAAATCTAAAGCAGACGGGCGTATTCACAGATCTTATCATCAGACAGGCAATGCGGTAGATATATATGCTTACGTTGATGGCAAGGCCAGTTGGGATGAATTGCATCTTAGTTTATGTGCCGCCGCTATGCTACAGGCCGCAGCGCAGCTAAATATACCCCTTAGATGGGGTGGTTTATGGGATTCATGGCAAGACTATCCACACTTTGAATTGAGGGATTAATTATGGGAATTTTAAGTACAATTTTTGGAAGCGGTGACGTTATTAATAAAGGTATGGATTTGATTGATTCATTTCACACTTCTGACACTGAAATGATTGAAGCTAAGACTAAAGCAAAGACAGATTTAATGACAGCTTACGCACCATTCAAGATTGCACAGCGAATACTAGCCACAATGTTTGCCGTCACCTACATATCAACTTATGTGTTGGTGATTGTAATGGTGTTTCTCGACAAAGATGTGGCAGCAGTAAAGAGCATTTTATCTGAGTTTCAGATTGATTGGATTATGCTGTCAATAGTTATGTTTTATTTTGGCGGTGGTTTAGCTGATAGCGTTATGAAGAAGAAGTCATAGCGTTAATTGCGGCATCAAGTGCGGCGGCTTTAATGGAGTAATATTCACTAAACTTGCTGCCCCCTTTAACTGCATCATCATAGATAGACTTTTCAAGCTGTAGCTGTGAAAGCAGCTTTGATTGAACTATCTTTTCTTTTAGTGTCATCATTTAAAACCTCGTTGATTAATTTTTGTCGTCTTTTGCCGATAGCGGAATGCAAACTATTTCCGTCACAAGCTGAGATGCAGGCAGTTTGCGATCTACCCAAAAGCTTGGCGCAATCTTTATACGACAATCCGATGGCCCGCAATTCTACCAGATTGTTTAGCTCAGTTGTTGACCAATACACTGGAGATGGGCCTTTAGGTGCAACGTTGCGTTTTTCCATCTTGCCGCTGCCAAAGCTGAATGAAATTTTAGGTGTGAATACAATGCTCATTGTGTGTTATCCCTTTTTTTAATGTGATGATGTTTCTCTGCGTACCTAACGCTAGTGTGTGAATAGCCTATGAGCCGACCAATCTTTCTTGCGCTAAAACCCCTAGCTCTGAAGTTAATGATCGTGTTTAAGGGTATTCTTACCTTGTGATACAGGGCAGACTTCAGGCCAATTTTGTTAGCCTTTTGCCGTATAGCGTTAGGTGATTTATTCATCAATACCCCAATAGCTGAAACAGGCATTTTTCCGTAATGGTCACGAAGTATTTTTGTTTGATGGTAGCTCCACATTAATCATTTTCCAGTGCGTTAATTTTTCTTATCAAGTCTCTACGTTCTGCTGATGCCGCAGTGTAAAGCTCAAGCCCTAGTGATTCTTTGTCAAACACGGGAAACTCTTCCATTATAATGTTTAACTCCTCGTACAATCGTTCTAGTTCACTCATTGTCTTTCTCCTTATTAGTACAATCCCACTCTTCTTCTACGCAAGCACTCGATAGGCCACGCTTAATACGATCCTTTGGCCTAGTGTCTTCACCCAGTGGCGGCTTGGCAAAAATTCGGCCATAGTTATCAGAAAATTGCTTATTCATCGGCTTGCTGATTGGCTTGTCTTTTGCGCTCATTAGTATTCTCCCGCTTCGTCAATAATATATTGCTCAATAAATTCATCATCAAGCATATCTTTAAAAGATTCAACTAGCTTTTCTTTTGCATATTCTATTGTGTCATCTATATCTTTGCCACGCATTAGCATAGAAATCATGTTGTCTTTATATTCGTCATCAACAATCTCCAGAAGATCATGCAAAGAGTAGCCAGCAGCATCGCCAGTAACGGTCATTTCAAAGAACAAGTCATCACGCTTGTCTATAATGTCAGACTCAGAGATGCTGATTTTAACTGATGGTGATGCGTGGTTAGTGCCGTTGCGTAAGGTCATAGTATTCTCCAAGGGGCCGTAGCCCTTATTGTTATTGTGCGTAAAAAGTATTTTCGTAGTCTCTTGAAGCAGCGTCTTTACATATAGCCTCTTCACGTTTTTCATCAGTCATAGGCTTAATACCCATTCTTAGGTATTTTGCTTCTAACGTTCTAGCTAATTTAGCCCCAACCATTGTAAATGCCTCTGCACTAACTATAAGCCAAACAGCATGATCTTGGCCTGCATACTTCATGCGTAAATATCCATCATCGTCAAACAATACAAAGTCGTATTTGCCTGTAATTTCTAAACTATTCATAGTTAATTCTTTCATGGGTTGCTCCGTCTTGTTATCTAATTAACTTACGGTAATGATACACACTTATGTTAACACTGTAAACGCTTTTGTTTAGGAAATGATTAATTATTTATTATTTCTTTTTGATATTTAACTTTGCTTTGAATATTTTCTTAATTCTGCGTAGATATGTGATGTCATGCTTAACGGTATCATTATTACTCTCTAATTTATCGACACGCTCTAAGCCAAGGCGCATAATAAGCCTTTTTCTGTACTCTACGACATTACCCGACAGATACCGATTGCACTTGTGGCATTGCTTATGGCAGTTGTACAGGTTAAAAGAAAGGTGTTTGGCTGCGCCTCTGCTACGGTAATGCCCAGCATCCCAGTAGCCACCCAATCCGTCATGTTCACCCGCTGCGTCACAGCTTACACAAGGCAAGTCTCTATCACGGTATCTAACGTATGCGTTAAAGGCTGCTTGAGCCTCTACACGCCATTCTGAGGCTGTTTTTACTGATTCTTTTAGTTTGGTAAGGGTTTGGCGTTTGCGTTTCTCTGAGACTACTGTAGCAGACTTTTTACCATGTTGGACTACACACGACATAGAGCAGAACCAGCCAAGTGGCACCTTAATACCTGATTCAACCAGATCGTACTCTTTGCAGTGGCGGCATTTCTTTTTAGCGTTAGCCATTGGCTTGCCTGTAGGTTTCGTATTCAGCTAATGTCTTGTCGGTAAACTCTACCCCATATTCTGCACCCTTAACGTGTAGAAAATCAATAAACTCACCTCCTGTCTTTTTGCCAAACTCTTTAACACTTGGACGGATAGACACCATATGCGTTCCACATAAACTAGGTATAAACTTATTGCCTCTGCGTAGCGGCGTACCCATCAAGTGCATCTCTGTAGCAAAGTCAGAAACAAGCAAAGCTTTCCAAGTCTCAAGATCGTATTTATTTCCAACAAGATCAACCTGTTTGGATATGTCACCTATCATGGCATGGTAGCATTTGCTTTGTAGGTCGCTGTTAGATTCACGGCCTAGCGTAACGATGACAGCCTCGCCACTCTTTAAGCCTTTGTTAGCCATCTCCCACACTTTAGTCATTTCAATCTTGACGTTATCTAGTGTGATAGTAAATTCAATATCAGCCATTAGACTCACCCATTGCTACAAATTCAAGCAGCGTAACGCCAAAGTATTTAGATAGATTAGACGCTAGCGATATCTTCATATCATGGCCTGTACGCCACCTAATGACCTGTTGTGGGTGTACCTTAAATGACCTAGCTAATTCTGAGCCTGTGATTTTAAACTTTGCTTGTGCTACTCTTAATGAAGCACCCATATCAATGTTCATGTTTATTTCCCCTTAATGTGTTATATTGTTTATTAATGCTCCAGCAGTAACCTTACCCCGCCTTAAAACAGCGGGGTTTTTTTGTCTGCTAAAAGGGTATATCGCCTGCCTCGTCAAAGCCGCTGTTAGGTGACTGAACAGGCTTTGGTGCCTGCGATGGCTGTTGATCTTTAAGCGTGACAGCCAAGCTTAGAGCTGGCGACTTAGGGTTTGCATCGGCTTTACGTTTCCACCCGCTTACAAAGTAGTCTTTACCATCAACTAGGATAGACCCAGTAAAATCTGGCTGCGCATCCTTAACCTTCTTATCGTTGCCCCAGATTGCGCCACGGTTATTATTATCGTAATCGCTCATATTAATGCACCTCGTTATTAGTTATTAAATCTTCTTCTGTAATTTCTAGTATTTCAATTGCGTGGCTAGCCATCAAACCAGCAACCTTTACGGCTAAAGTATCTTCTGACATATCACCATCGTTTTTCATTACTTCATATCCAAAAATTACCCCTTCTTCGTCACCGTCTTTAATATCCTTAACGGTTATAATTACTTCACTCATAGTTACATTCCCCTTTTACTGCGAATAAATTCTTGCTGCTTGCCTGTACATTGGCCCCAAAGCTTTTGCTTTTCGTTTTCATCTAATTCAGCAAGTGCTTCGTTCATTAGAGTATGTTCACCCGTTGCTTCAGCCTCAATTACTAACGTCATTAAGCTTTGCATAAGAGCCTTGCTTACACGCTTGGCTGGTGGTGCTGCCACTGGCGCTGGCTCATTGCGATACATAGCCATCTCGCTATCGTCATCAACGCTTGGAATACCAACCAGTGCCTGCAAAGCATAACGTCTTGCGTAAGTAATTGCCGAACCAGCACCCTGTGGCGTGACTTTATCCATAGGAAGTAAATACTCGCTTTGAATGTATTGACCTGATTTGTGCATCAGCATGGTAGTAACGCCAATACCATTGCCACCAGCAGATGTGACTGGCAACTGAACAAACGATAACCCATACTTTGCAAACGGCTCTTTGATAACCTTAATAACACTGGTTAGATCTGCGTAGCTGCTTTTAAAGAAAGGGTTATTGCTATCCTTAACAGCGCCACCCATCTCTGCCTGTGCCAAGCATAACGCTGTGGCTATATCTGTAATTGATTCTGATTGATTCATTATTATTTTGCTCCGTTTCGATTATCTAGCCAAGCGCAAGCTGCATCTTTGGACTTAAATACCAATTCCTGCCAACCTGTCTTCCAATGGTGGATGTAAAGAAACCCATTCACACCATCTTTGATTTCTGACGCTTTCCTAACAAATCCTAAAGTTTCCATTATTTTATTGCTCCGTTGTTAAATGCCTCACCATTGTATCGAACTAAAACACTACTGTAAACAGTCTTGTTCAAATTAAATACAGAAAGGTGTTGTAGGTTAGCTATAAAAGGAATACTATTTGCAAACACTAATAAATTACGGAGCAGTAAAATGAAGATTAATAAAGTTGAAGTGGTTAAATGTAAATGCTACGGATGCGTCACAATGCGTCACCAATGTTTAAACGAGAAATAAGGCAGGCAAAAAAAGACCTACTTGCAATTAAACAAGTAGGTCTATAGAATGGGTTGTGTTGGTGAAGAGGTTAGAGCCTCATTCGAGCCAGCGAAGGAAAGAGAAAAACCAGCGCCAACACAGGTGTTAGTTTACCAAAAGCATCGTATCGGTGCAACTTTCTATCTCTCGCAGACTTGAATCCAGCATAATATGCGGGTTTCTTTAGTGTTGCCGCAATAAAAAACAACTCTCATGCCAACTACATGGCTTTAAACGTAGGATAGCACTTACCGCACAGGATTGATGGGACTGATCGAAGCAGCAGCAATGCCGAGATACAAACATACTTAGCGGACACAGTAGGGAGCAGACCAGCTCAACACGGAAGTTGAATGGTTTATGCAAATTACGGTAAGTGGACTAGCAAATAGCAGATCGTTGGTAAAGGTTCCTAGTATAACTACATAGGTGTCCCAAACCATCTTAGTGACA
>Ga0307997_10000112_pt1 | contig 33453 bp, 20 predicted proteins | sample Davwhametageno36_FD_203165 | JGI IMG/M metagenome (GOLD analysis project Ga0307997, IMG submission 203165) | Marine microbial communities from Davis Island wharf, Antarctic Ocean - #36 | ecosystem: Environmental > Aquatic > Marine > Unclassified | place: Antarctic Ocean: Davis Island wharf... | reverse complement strand
GTGTTAGCGAGCAAAAAACGCAGCGTATTACGAATGCGACGATAAGAGTCTGCGGTGCGCTTTAAAATCTCATCAGAGATGGTCATTTCACCCGAATAATCGGTTGAGGCAACCCAAAGACGTAAGATATCAGCCCCCAGTGTGTTAGTCACCTTAATTGGGGCTACTACATTGCCAATCGACTTGGACATTTTCAATCCCTTTGAATCAACCGTAAAGCCATGGGTTAGAACCTGACGATAAGGTGCCTCACCATGCATTGCGCAAGATGTCAGCAGAGATGACTGAAACCATCCACGATGCTGGTCAGATCCTTCAAGGTATAAGTCAGCAGGAAAGCTTAATCTGTTATCGTTTTTAAGAACACTAAAGTGGCTGGTGCCAGAGTCAAACCAGACGTCGAGTGTATCAGTGACTTTCGAGTATTGATCAACATCATCACCCAGCAGTTCCTCAGCACTAAGGGAGAACCAAGCCTGAATGCCTGAACGCTCAATAAGCTGAGCCACTTGTTCAATGAGTTCGGGTGTTTTTGGATGTAATGCTTGGGTTTCTTTATGCACGAATAAAGGAATCGGTGCCCCCCAAAATCTTTGTCTAGAAACGCACCAGTCTGGACGTTTATCTATCATACTTTCAATTCGTGCCTGACCCCATGAAGGAACCCAACCAACTTTTTTGATTTCTTCTAAGGCTAGTTGACGTAAGCCACTTTGTTCCATACTAATGAACCATTGGGGTGTCGCACGAAAAATGATCGGTGTTTTATGACGCCAACAATGTGGGTAGCTGTGTGGGTATTTTTCGAAGTGCATTAAAGTGTTTTTTTGCTTTAAAACTTCGACGACCTGATCATTCGCTTTAAAGACATGTTGTCCTGCAAAAATTTCAGTATTGGGCAGAAAGCAACCGTTGTCACCCACTGGGTTATAAATATCAAGTCCATATTTCTTACCGATAATAAAGTCATCAAGACCATGGCCTGGCGCAGTATGGACCGCACCAGTACCCGCTTCTAGAGTAACGTGATCGCCAATCACAACGAGTGATTCACGATCATAGAAAGGGTGTTGCAACCGTTGATTGTCAAGTGACTCGCCTTTGCCCGATGCAAGCACTTGATAATCAGTGATGCCATAACGAGTCAGGGCGTCCTGCATTAAGTCCTGTGCTAGTACGATGCATTCTTTGCCTGACGTTTCACTATTTATCTGAACAACAACATAATCAAATTTAGGGTTGAGTGAAACGGCTAAATTAGCGGGCAATGTCCAAGGTGTTGTTGTCCATATAACAACCGAAAGTGGGCCTTCAACAGCAAGATCTGTTGATCCGTCACTCATTAATGCATTTAAGAATACAGCCTTATCAATAACAGGAAACTTCACATCAATGGCGGGTGATATCTTATCTTTATAATCAACTTCAGCCTCAGCCAAAGCCGAGCCACAATCAGTACACCAGTGAACTGGCTTGTCGCCTTTTAGCAAATGACCGTTTTCAATAATTTTCCCGAGCGAGCGTACAATGTTCGCTTCGGTATCATAATTCATTGTCAGGTAGGGCTTTTCCCACTCACCAAGTATACCCAGTCGAATAAAATCAACCTTTTGGTTTTCAATTTGTTTGTGAGCATAGTCACGGCAGGCTTGACGGAATTCATCAACGCCAACTTTGACACCCGCCTTACCAATGTTCTTCTCAACCTGATGCTCGATAGGTAAGCCGTGGCAATCCCAGCCCGGTACATAAGGAGCGTCCTCACCGTTCAAGGTGCGCGCCTTCACAATCATATCCTTTAGTATTTTGTTAACAGCATGACCAATATGGATGTTGCCATTCGCGTAAGGTGGGCCATCATGCAAAATATAGCGTTTTTTACCCGCACGGGCGGTTCGAATCTTTTGGTAAAGGTTCTTATCCTGCCAGTTTTGCAATCGATCAGGTTCGCGATTCGCAAGATTTCCACGCATAGGAAATGCAGTGTCGGGTAGGTTGAGCGTATGTTTGTAGTCGGTCACGAAAGTTCCAGTTTCCAGTTAATAATCTAAAGTCTTGGTCAGCTAGTTCAGCTCAGTCGGTTAAAATGTTGTTTAGCCAAAACAATATCTTGTTTGATATTCACCTTCAACTCTTCTAGCGAGTTGAATTTTTTCTCTTCTCTAATTTTGTGTAAAAAATCGACCTCGACGCTATAACCATAAACGTCCTGATTAAAATTAAGAATATAAACTTCTAAAATCGAATCGACGCCATTTACCGTAGGGCGTGTGCCTAAACTTGCCACACCTTTCAACACGCGATTATCTATACCTTTGACGATTACCGCAAATATTCCTTTAACGATGAGCGTTTTGCTGCCCATTTTAATGTTAATAGTTGGAAAGCCAAGCTGGCGGCCCAATTTTTGACCGTGAGATACCTTGCCTGAAAGTGAATAGGGCCTGCCGAGTAAGGCCGCAGCAAGCGTAAAGTCATCGTTTTGTATGCACTTACGAATACGTGTGCTGCTGACGCGTATGTCATCAAACAGAAGGGTCTCAGTATTATCCACCTTAAAGCCATACTGTTTTCCATAGCTTTTTAATGCTTCAAAGTCTCCACTTCGATTTTTACCAAATCGAAAATCATCCCCAATCACAAGATGTTGAGTGCTCAATTGGTTAACCAATAAATTCTGCACGAACTCTTCTGCCCCCAACTCAGAAAAAGATTGGTCAAATTTTAGACACAACAAGTAATCTATTTTATGTGATTTCAAATAGGCAATTTTTTCACGAAACCGAGACAACCTTTTGGGGGCCTTGTCTGGTGCAAAATATTCAATTGGTTGTGGTTCAAAAATAATTACAGCAGAGCATAGATCGCCTGTATCAGCAATGGTTTTGAGCTGCTGTAAAACCTGCTGATGTCCTAAGTGAATACCATCAAAATTACCAATAGTCACCGCGCTAGGCGGTAACGACTGAGTTAGGTTGTGTAATCCGCGGATAAGTTGCATGGCAATGAGCTGCTAAGGTTTGTTGAATCAGGTTTTATTTAATCAGGGCTATATAATAAAGGATAAAGAATAAAGTTTAAATGGATCATCGACCTACAGTACAAAGTGATTACGACGAAAACCCAGTATCCAAAGCATTAGTAAATAACACAAACCGGCTGGAATGATAATTTGAGCCAAATGATAAGTTCGTTCAAACCACTGCCAGTTGGCCCAGGCATCAATGCTGGGCATGAGTAAAAAAATCAAGGCTGCCATCACACAGCACGCCATCAAAATACGAAATAACGGCAGGCCATAGTCGCTAAAAGACTCGATGATATTACCTTGTCTTAACTTCATTGCGAGCATCAATGCATTGAAATAAGCCGATGTTGTGGTTGCCAGTGCAAGGCCGACATGGGGTGCAATAAAATCGTTTTGCAACATGGTTACGACGAAAACCACATTCAGCGCCATATTCAAAACCATCGATTGAATGCCAATACGCACCGGTGTTTTGGTATCCTGACGGGCATAAAAGCCGTTTGCAAGAATCTTGATCAATATAAAAGCAGGCAACCCTAGGCAATAGGCCATTAAGCTATAGGCCGACATCAACGAGTCGCTGCTCTCAAACGCACCGTATTGAAATAAAGTAGAGAGAATAGGTTGGGCCAACAAAAATAAGCCAATCGTCGATGGAAGTGCAATCACCAGCGACAATTGAATGGCCCATTGCAAGGTTTTATTAAAATGGGTTGACCCTTTTTTGAAGTGGGCTTCAGACAGATTAGGCAACACCACAGTTGCCAACGCAATACCAAAAACACCGAGTGGGAATTCGAGCAATCGATCCGCGTAGTAAAGCCAAGCGACACTGCCCGACACTAAAAATGATGCAATAAAAGTATCAAACAGTAAATTGATCTGTGCCACAGAGGACCCAAATAAAGCAGGCACCATCAGTTTAATTATTTTTTGTACACCTGGGTGATGCCATCCCCACTTGGGTCTGGGCAGCAAACCTTCGCGATACAAAAATGGCAGTTGGAATGACAGTTGCAAAATCCCTGCAATCAACACTCCCCAAGCCAGTGCAGTGATGGGGGCATCAAGTAATGGGCTGAGCCAGACTGCACAACTAATCATGCTGACGTTAAGCAAAACAGGAGTAAATGCAGGCACCGCAAAATGCTTCCAAGTGTTTAAAATGCCGGCCGCCATGCCCGTCATAGAAATGAACAGAATATAAGGAAAGGTAATGCGAAGCATGTCTGAAGTCAGTTGAAACTTATCAGGTTGGTCAATAAAGCCGGCAGCTACAATGCTAATCACGGCTGGTGATGCGACAATACCGAACAAACTTAACACTAACAGTATAGCACCCAACGTACCCGCCACTCGATCAATCAAATCGTGAGTTTCGGATGGCGTAAATTGATTACGATACTCAGTCAATACAGGCACGAAGGCTAGTGAGAAAGCACCTTCAGCGAATAACCGACGCAGAAAGTTAGGGATTTTGAACGCAACAAAAAAAGCGTCTGCCTCGTCACCCGCAGAAAAAAACCGTGCAATAACAATGTCTCTGGCAAGGCCTAGCAGGCGAGACAAAAACGTCATCGATCCGGTCGAAAGTGTAGATTTTAGGAGGCTGGACACGTTTACAAATGGCTCTATAGGTATAAATGTTGAAAGGCTATAAATATTACAGCTAAATACGTTATTTATCTTTATTAGTTCAGGCTAGGGTTAAATGTGATCAATATTTTCTGTAGCGCTGAGTCATCAGAGGTGGGAAAGCCTAGTTTCAGCTGTGGAGGCATTAGGCTCGCGACATGAACTTCCCCGTCGTGGTGTTAATTTTAACTGTTTCTCCTGTACCTAAATATTCTGGCACCTGAATTTCTAGGCCCGTTACTAACTTGGCTGGCTTCGTTCTGCTGGTTGCGGAAGCACCCTTGATACTGGGATCGGTTTCTACTATTGCCATTTCTACAACTTGCGGTAGTTCGATGCCTAAAACCTTTCCGTCTGACAGAAGAGCAGTTATGCCTTCCAGCCCCTCGGTAATATAAAGGAAATCTTCTCCTAGGTCGTCTAATGACAAGTTGTATTGGCTATAATCTTCGATATCCATAAATACAACACTGTCGCCATCTAGGTAAGAATATTGCACTCTAACTTTTTGACAATCAGCTTCTTTAAGCATCTCATCGGCTTTGTAGGACTCGTCTAATTTTTGCCTAGTAACCAGATTGTTATAACGTATTTTATAGATTGTCGATGCACCCCGAGAAGAAGGGCTTTTGCAGTCGATGGTTTTAACCGCATGAGGGACGTTATTAATATCAATAATTTGACCTCTTTTTAGCTCGCTTGCTTTTGGCATAATTTAGTTCTTACTTAGATTGTGAATGGGTGCAAAAAATTCTAATACTATCATATGTCAAATATGACTTTTCGGGCACCAGTAAAAATAGTCATCTATTGTGTGATTAATAGATATAGCCATGTAATGCACTAGCGAGAAAGCGTTTTGTTGGTATGCCCTCACTTTGGGTCTTTCTCAGTTAGTGCATGGCATATTGATCTTGCAGAATACTCCTCTTATAATTAGTGCATTGTTATTATCTAATGTCGTTTTGCGCTTGTTTCTCAAAGCTTACGATTAATCCCATAGCCATATTAAAGTAACAAGCAGTTAGAGAACATACAAATGAGTGTTAGGTGAAGTGCTTGAGCCCAGAATTCTCTAGCAAAAAAGGTTAAATACCAACATAGATTAAAACAAACAACAGTGCTGTGAGCATTCCCCAAGCTATTGTTATGCCATGATTGAGCGGTACTGGCTTGTATCAGTCACTACGGATACAGAATAAAATATGTTTTCTTATTTTGAAAAACAGTTAAACCCATACCCTACAGAAATACCGGAAAACCCTCCGGCAACGCTTGTGGCCTTTTGTATTCACTACACTAAAGGCGTGTGGGTATGGATTTTTATAATGGCACTGCTAGTTACAGTAGTTGCTGCGATGGAAGTTTTACTGTTTGGATTCCTAGGTAATATTATCGACTGGTTAACGCAAGTTGATAAAGAAAATTTTCTTCAAGAACAAGGGAAAATATTGTTTTTTATTGGTGCAGTAGTATTGATAGCGCTTCCCCTTTTTAGCCTGCTGCTGTCTTTGGTAAGTCACCAAACCATTATTGGCAACTATCCAATGCGTATACGATGGCAGGCACATCGGTATTTATTGCGCCAGAGCTTCGGTTTCTATCAAGATGAATTTGCTGGTCGAGTTGCAACGAAGGTCATGCAAACAGCGTTAGGCATTCGTGAAGCTGTTATGAAAATGGCAGATGTAATGGTTTATGTCAGCATTTATTTTATTGGTGGATTGATATTAGTAGCCAACTTTGACCCCTGGATTATTTTGCCGTTTATTGTTTGGCTGGCTGCTTATGTTTCGTTACTCAGTTTTCTCCTTCCCAAGTTGAACCGAGTGTCAGGAGAGCAGGCTGATGCACGATCTACTATGACTGGACGTGTGGTTGATAGCTATACCAATATCATGACAGTTAAGCTTTTTGCGCATGCTGGACGGGAAGAGTATTACGTCAAAGAAAGCATGAATGGCTTCATGAAAACGGTTTACCGCATGATGCGTCTATCGACATGTCTTAGAGTGTCAGTCGAAGTGCTCAACGCCTTTTTATTATTTTCGGTTGGATTTGTATCGATTTGGTCTTGGCTTAACGGAAACGCCAGCGTGGGTGCGGTGGCTGTTGCAGTTGGACTAGTGTTACGAATGCACGGTATGTCGCACTGGATTATGTGGGAAATGTCGGCCCTTTTTGAAAGTCTTGGTATGGCACGAGACGGTATGAATACACTGGCTCGAGTTCAATCCGTCACTGATGTTAGAAATGCAGCCGAATTATCTGTACCCATGGGTGCCATAGGATTTGAAAAAATAAGGTTCCATTATGGAAAAGAAAGTGGCGTCATTGAAAACTTTTCACTGGCAATAAAGCCGGGTGAAAAAATAGGCGTTGTCGGACGTTCGGGTTCCGGTAAAACTACATTAATGAATGTATTGTTGAGGCTTTTTGATCTTGAGCGTGGGAGAATTCTGATCGATGGTCAAGATATCTCGCAAGTCACTCAAGATTCGCTACGTGCCCAAATTGGGGTAGTTACACAGGATACCTCTTTGCTTCATCGTTCCGTGAGAGATAATATTGCTTATGGCAAACAGGATGCCACCGAAGCAGATATCATTAAGGCAGCGAAACGCGCAAAAGCATTCGACTTTATTGAGGGTCTAACTGACTTAGCTGGGCGAAAAGGTCTTGATGCCCAAGTCGGAGAACGCGGTGTAAAGCTATCAGGTGGACAACGCCAAAGGATAGCGATTGCTCGAGTATTCTTGAAAGATGCCCCGATTTTGGTTCTTGATGAGGCTACCTCTGCGCTAGATTCAGAGGTTGAAGCGGCCATTCAAGAAAATCTGAAGGCGCTAATGGACGGGAAAACTGTAATTGCGATAGCGCATCGTCTGTCCACTATATCGGCCCTTGACCGATTAATCGTAATCGACCAAGGTAGTATTATTGAACAGGGAAGTCATCATGAACTTTCTACCAGTGGCGGGCTCTACTCTGAATTGTGGAAACGGCAGTCTGGCGGATTTATTGAATAGTTGAAAAAAACTAATCGTTAAGAAACAGTAATATTTTTTATCAGTGCAGGTTGCCACGTCCTTCAGAAGATAATTTTTCCTAGCTAAAATGCCGCTTCGTTTTTCGCGTTGCAACCGCAATTAACAGATCATCGGGCCACGGATTTTTTGTAACATGTTGACAGACTTAGGCTGACATCTTTAAAAAGTAAAAACCATCGTATAAAGGCTTTTTAAAAATTCGAGTTAAAATACCACTAGCTGTTTAAAATCAATACTTGGTTGTCAAATTTTACTTTTTAAACTGCAGTTTTTGTCACTATTCTGGTTTAATTGTTTGGCCACCTTGCCTAGATGATTTTACAACTAAACTAGTGAAATATAATTAAATAGCTTGATCTAGCCATCCCTATAAAATGGGCACTAAGTCTTCAGATTGGAAAAATCCAAGTGCGCCAATAGAACAGACTTATTTTGTATGGCTAAATTTATCCATGCTCAAACTTAGTGACGGGGAAGTTAGTATTCTGTAGTAGTAATCTACACCTCCTTTTAAAGGATCACATCGATCCAATATTATATAAGTGAAAAATATTTAGATTACTAGGGAGAGTGAGCGTGTACTTTAGAGCGAGTTCAGAACGCTTTATTTTCTCGGTTTTAGAGACGGGATGGAATGTCTCAGAATTCAAGACTTACTATTGATGGAATATCACATATTAAGCCTGAACTTCTATCATTATTAAATTCGAAATATTCACAGTAACTGAGTTATCAAAAGTGTATCTGTAAATCCACGAGTTTCAAGCTTTAGGTGCTGTATCAGTGGGTCAATTTATTTTAAAAAATCTGAAGTGCCTACATAATTTGCGATTGACAGAGAAAAATGGTGATTCGATACGGAGTGTATTTAATAACGCCTTCTTTGGGATTTTTATGCTCGGTGAAGTTAATAAAAAATCCAAAAATTGGTTTTAATTTTAATAATAAAATTTATGGAAAACACGCTATCTTAGCGTTTTAGTTGTGACACGACCAAAGCCTGGTAAACGATCTAGAAGGTAATTAGAAGTTAATTGCTTTCTGGGAAATTTGCGTTTTAAGACTGTGTATTAAAACATCAGTGTCAATGGTATTTAGATTTCATTTTGTATAATTAAGTTATACTTATATTGGGGGCAACATCCAGTGGCCGGCAGATCTTAATCAACTCGACAAATATTAATTTTTTGCCCATAGTTTCAATTAGGCTAAGAATTGAATGATGAATTTCCAATATTGCACTTAAATTTTGGAGAAGAAGGTTCTAGTACTACACATAGTTTTTTAATATTTTGTATAGTTGAATATAGGTCGGTACAGTAGACTTTTATTGGAATAGTATTGGGTTTTCCTACTTGGCAGTTCGTCAAAATTAAAGCGCTTACGAAACTTTACTGCCTTTGTCATAAATTAGTCGTTGATCGTTAAGATTAACTGTTGCCTATAATTGTCAGCAATAATAGCCGCGATTAAAAGAACGCCAATGACCACCATTTGCAGATAAGAATTGACTCTTAAAAGATTCATGCCATTTTGAATCAAGATAATAAAAATAGCACCCAGAACTACATTGGACAATCGACCTACGCCACCAAACAAACTAACTCCACCAATAGCACATGCGGCGATTGAAAGTAGAGGGTAATTAGCACCAATATTTGATTCACCACTTTCTAGCCTAGCGGTCAGCAATAAGGCGGCTATCCCAGTAATCAGTGAGGAGAGAATATACGCACCAACAAGGTAGAATCGCGTATTAATACCTGAAAGGCTGGCTGCTCTGATATTTCCTCCTATTGCATAAAGATATCGTCCCATAGGTGTCCAGTTAATAAATATATTTATAAGACCAACGCATACCAAGGTAACCCATACTGGAACAGGGATGCCAAGCATCGTGCCATAGCCAAAAACATTTGCAAACACATCTGGCACACCGTAAACAGGTGTGCCACCTGTAATAGTCAATGCAAGCCCAAACACAATTGAAGACATGGCTAGTGTCATTACAAATGGTGGAACTCGAAATATGGCGACACCAATTCCGTTGACCGTTCCGATACCGATACTGGCACCCAATCCAGCCAGGCAACCGATAAAGACTGATTCCCAGCCTGTACCGTAACCAGACCATAGGGATACCATGGTCATAGATGAAACCACTGAGGTCATAGCAAGCATAACTCCGATAGATAGATCCAGCCCGGCTGTCAACATAACAATCATCTGAGCCATGGCTACCAAAATCAGATAGGTCGACTGACGCGAGATACCAAATAAATTGCGTTCAGTTAAAAAGTTTTCGTTAAATAAGCCAAATCCGATAACGGCAATAATTAGAAACCAGGGTAATACACCACCCTTAATAAAAAGAATCGCGATCGTATATTTTATTTTCTGGAGGATAGTTTTTGTAGCACCCGAGACTTCATCAACTTTAAAACTCATACTATTTCTTCCTGTTCATCAATAAAGTAACTAAGCATATTATGCTCATCTAAATCTTCTTGAGCTAATTCAGCACGAAGCTTTCCACGATGTAAAACATAAGCACGATGTGACAGATTAACGATTTCTGATAAGTCTGAAGAAATCAATAGTACGCCGGCACCTGCTTCGCAGATGTCTCTAATGAGCTGATAAATTTCAACTCTCGCTCCTATGTCGATACCTACAGTGGGGTGATCTAAAATAAACAGTTTTACATCCTGAACTAAACTTTTTGCGACTAAAACTTTTTGTTGATTGCCTCCTGACAAATGTACAAGTCGGTTTTCTATATTGTTGGCATTAAGTCCTAATCTTTGTGCCACCTCGCTAACAATATCTTTTTCGCCTTTGCGATGTAATAAAAACCCACTGGAGAATTTTGGTGATTTTAATGAAGACAGCGAAATGTTTTCACGAACGCTTTGCATCATCATCAATCCCTCCAGGCGCCTGTCTGAGGGTAGATATAACATCCCTCGATCCAACATGGCACGCGGACTTATTTCGTTAATACGTTTCTCACTATCAAATACTCTATCGTTTAGATAAGATATTTGCCCTGACTGAATTTGGTTCAAACCAAAACTTGCTCGGCCCAATTCTGATTTGCCCGACCCGACCAAACCCGCTACACCGACAACTTCGCCAGCACGAACATTGATCGAAACGTTTTTAACACTTCGGTTTGCTAGCGTAAGGTTGTCTATTTCTAACAATAAGCGGCCAGATCGTTGTCTGATATCTGGGTATACCTGCTCGATATGATGATTGATGGTTAATTCAACGAGTGTTGCCTCATCTGTTTCAGCTACCGATACGGTGTCGATATACCTGCCATCTCGCAAGATGGTAATGCGGTCACCGATTCGATAAATTTCATTAGTTCGGTGAGTAATATAGATGATTCCAATACCTTCCTCTTTTAATATGTCTATCATCAAAAATAAGCGGTTGGTTTCCTGCTCGGTCAGCGAAGCAGTTGGTTCGTCAAGTACCATAATGGAAGGTGTCGTGCGAAAAGCTTTGGCAATTTCCACCATCTGTTGCTCCGCACGAGAAAGGTGCATGACTTTCTTTTTGGGTGATAAGTCAAAACCAAGCCGTTCCAGAGTTTCACAAGCACGATGATGTAGATGAGACTTTCTAATAAATGGACCGAACAATAACTCTGAACCCAAAAATAAATTTTCCTCCACAGTCAATTGTGGAATAAGAGAAAACTCCTGAAACACCGCACTTATGCCCAGTTCTCTAGCATGATGTACCGAAGAAATTTTGAGAGGCTCATTATTAAGAAATATTTCCCCCGAGGTAGGTTGAATAACTCCAGCAATAATTTGGATCAGCGTTGATTTACCAGCACCATTTTGACCAAATAAAATGTGTACTTCACTAGGCTGAACATCGAAAGAGACCTGATCTAGTGCCAGTGTGCCGGGGTATTGTTTTGAAATATTATCAAGCTTTAATAATGGGCTAGATTGAGCTCGCATAGTTTCAGAAGACAAAGGGTTATTGAATTGCTGGACTAAAGAAGCTCTTTTGTTATTAAGCTTGATTTTCATACTTCGAATAAATGTAAGTGATATTCATAATTTTTAATTGATTGAAAATATAGGGATCCAGCCCTTGGGTGCCAGGGTGGTCGACGTGTCAAAATTAGAAACAGTATCTGGTGTAACAATAATTGGAAGTGGTTGAGCATGTTCAACTAAACGCCCCGAATTGTTGAACTCGGGTCTGCCGCCTGAGGCCATTTTTTTACCTTCAAGTAATCTTATCGTCTGGTCAATTGCAATACGAGCCTGAGTAATCATTTGATCAGAGGGGGCCATAGCAACCGAACCTCTTTTGAGAAAAATATGCATGCCAGGAGTATAGTAATAAGCAACTAGTTTAATTTGTTTCTCAAGCCCTCGCTCTCTAATAGAGCCTACAGCGCCTTCAATTGTTGCGGCAGTGCCTACAATATAATCAAGATCGACACTTTCGCCTGAAGTCATTGCCTGCAAAATATTTTCTACGAGTTCAAGTTGGATAACTTTACCTGTATCTCCCCACCTTGTTTCTAAAATTTCAACTGATGTTCCTGCAACAGCAGCTCTGCAACCTTTATCGCCAGAAACTGACCATCCCGCACCTGGAGGGCCTGGAAACCAGACAGCCTTAACTTTAGCGCTACCTAAGGGGTGCTGATCTGCAATCCACTTGCAGGAAAGGTAGCCCATGTTGTAAAAACTCTGTATGGAATAGGCATCAATTGTGGTGTTAATGCCAGTGATAATAACAATGACAGGTATGCCTGAGGCTCGAATAACCTCAATCTGTTTGGCATTACCATCACTCGAAATGGGCGCTATGATCAGGGCTTCCGCTCCATTGGCAATGCAATCTTCCACTTGATTCAGTTGACGTTCGAGATTGGTATAACCGCCTGCTTCAACCAGCGTTACTTTTTGCCCGAGACGTTTACCTTCCGAAATTATGCCGTAGGCAACTCCAGTAAAGTAAGAGTCCTTCATATGTGGAAAAGAAACGCAGATATCATGTTTTTGCTTAACTTCATCAGGCATTAACGGAATATAATCGTGCAGTTCCAGGTTGTTTGATCGGTTACGAGGATCGTTCCAACAGTTGGCTTCACCGCTTGTACAAGCCGGACTAAGTAAATTTATTTTAGTGGGCCACCAATTTCTTTGGTCAGCTACTGCAAGCTGACCAAAGATGTTTATCGAAACTAATAATAGTAACAAATAGGTAGATTTATTAAATTTAACAGACCGAATCGGGTTTTCTTTTAATAAGTATCTGTAAATTTCAAATTTAAAGAGCATAGCGTTCTTCACTTTTTTGTCAGTCTAAATTGCGTTAGTGTTATTTAGAGTCTATAAGTTATCATGTATATCGACTAAAGTAATAGATTGTTACACAACATAGAGACCTAAGCACGTCTATACTATATTCAACGAAAAACACTCAAACAGGAGCCAGTAACAATATGGTAGTTTCAAGTAGCGTGCTAACCAAAAACAATTCGAAACTGCGAATAGTTATTGCAGATGATCACGCTCTGGTGAGAGGAGGGATGTCATTATTGATTGATATAGCTTCTCCGCAGGCAGAGGTCCTTCAGGCTAACAGCATGGAACAGGTAAAAGGTTTTCTTTCGGAAGCAGAATCAATTGATCTGATACTGCTTGATTTAATGATGCCCGGAATGCAGGGAGAGTCCGATATAAAAGCTATTTCTGGTAGTAGGCCAGAAATCCCAATCATCATTGTTTCCGTAAAAGAAGATATCAATTCTATTCGAAGTTCACTGGCCGCTGGTGCTATGGGATATATTCCTAAAACTTCTTCGCCTGATGTGACCGTCAGCGCAATTCAACTCGTGCTTGCAGGTGGCGTGTATGTGCCGCCGCACGTACTACAACTAGGTGCAAGCTTACTCGGTGTTAAAGAAGAAAATGTTGAGGTAAAAAATACCTACGGTCTGACCGGTAGGCAGATTGAAGTGCTTAACCTGGTCGTATCGGGTAAATCCAATCAGTCCATTGGCACTGTGTTAGGACTTACCACCGGCACAATTAAAATGCATGTGTCAGCAATTTTCAAGAAACTGGGTGTTGGTAGTCGTACCGAGGCGGCTATGAAGTATTCAGAATTGAAAGACAAATCTTAATCTCTAGATTAAAGCCTCCTAAATTGTAATAATTGGGATCAATCTGAAGGATTCGTAAGGTGGGAGATTAAAGCACGTAATTTTGCAGGTTGAACGGGTTTGGTCAAAACTCGATAACCTTGATCGGCAATGTCCCTTATATGGTTTTGTCCTACATCACCGGTAATAACAATAATTGGAACGGCGTGGCCTATGACAAGCTGGGCACGAGTAGCTACTTCCATGCCATTGGCTCCATCAGGTAGACGATAATCGGCAATGATCATATCGGGTAATAAAACATCAGGCTTTTCAAAAATACGGAGAACGTCATCCAAGTTTCTGCCAAAATTAACTTTACAACCCCAAGAAATTAAAAGTTGTTGGGTGGCTTCGAGCACTTCTTTGTCGTCCTCTATGAGCAATACACGAACACCAGATAAATTCCAGGGTGTGTGTTCGAGCAGGTTTACTTTTGCGTCTTTTATTGGGAGGGGATTACCTGCTGCTACCAGTACTGCAAATCGTGAGCCGCTACCGACAATCGAGTTACATTCTATTTCATGTCCTAAACAAACGCTCAATCGTTGAGCGATGCCTAAACCCAGTCCTAGGCCCTTACTTCGATCTCTCTCTACATTATGAATCTGGTGGAAATCTTCAAAAATTGCCAATGCCTCACTGTCAGGGATTCCACAACCAGTGTCCCAAACCTCTATAGAAATATGTTTACCTCGTCGGCGACAGCCAATAAGCACACGACCCTTCTGAGTATAGCGAACGGCATTGGACATGAAATTTCCAAGTATCCGTTCCAGTAGTACCGGATCACTATTAACCGATACTTTGGTCGGCATTAATCTAAAGTCCAGACTTTTTTGTTTTGCCGTTGGGAAGAAAGATCGATAAATGCCGTTTAGTACATCTTGAATCAAAAAATCTTGAAATTGCGGCTTAATAGCCCCAGCTTCGAGTTGGGAAACGTCTAACAAAGCACTGAGTAACCTTGCGGTTGAAACCGAAACTGCATCAATATTTTCGATAATTTTTATCGTCTCGGCATCATTATTTTTTTGCCTCAAAACCGCGATGTACATTTGCATGGCATGGAGTGGTTGGCGCAAATCATGGCTAGCTGCCGCGAGAAATTCTGATTTAGCACGATTTGCTTTTTCGGCTTCTTCTTTGGCATCGCTAAGGTCTCGCCCCTGGCTCCAAAGATCATACTTTAAACGGTTAAAACTTCGACTGAGTCTGCCCAGTTCGTCGCCGCGAACCATAAGGCCCTTTTCAAATTCCGACTCTTCCACCTTGTGTAAAGCGGTGAAAGCATTGATTGTATCGGTGAGTAGCTGCAATGGTTTTGAAATGTTTTTTCTGACAATAAGCAATAACATACTGATGAAAAATATGCTGGCCGCGATCGATGTCAAAACAATAAAACCAATGGCGATACGCTCGACGTAGATTGAATGTGTCGTTACTGCATTTTTCATTTGCTCAAACTCAGTGAGCAATGTGGATAAATTTTCAAAAATTTGCGTTTCTAAATGGACTAAATCAGTCTCATTTGGTTTATCAACTAGATCAGATTCAACCTCAATCTTACTGGTTAATCGTAAAATCGATAGATGATGATTCTTTACCGTTTCCTCCAATTTGGAAAGTTTGACTAAAAGTTCTTTAGCATATATAGAGATAATATTTAATTGATCTGAACTCTCCAGTGAGGAAGGCCTGATAAGAGATTCGAATAATTTAAAATCGTTAGATACACTTTTAAAGTCATTTAAATAGGCCGTAAAAACAAGCTGATGCAATGGATTATTAAGACTAATCTTGCCAGATTGATTGATATTCGCGGATATTATCTCGGCATTACGATTTAGATTATCAATATCTGTCTCAATACTTCTAATCGATTCTACCAACGGAAAAGTTACCTGATTCACATATCTAACTTCGTTCCCCACAGTTTTAACTTGAATGAAAGCTACCCAGGTAATAACACAAAGAACGACAATCTCAATCACAATTAGAGTAATTATTTTGTGATTAAAAGATAGACGATCAAAATTAGTGCTTAGTTTCTTCAAAAAAAACGTTCGTTTAGTTGGGCAATCATTACTTAAATTTTCTAAATGACCAGTAATATTTCAGGGTTTGACTTCAACGCAATTGATTCATTAAAACAAGCTTGACTGATCATAACCTTTCAGTGCTCTACATTAGGTCACACCACGCTTCTGACTAACAAGCAATCCTACCTACCAGAAAAGTTTATCGGCAAATATGACAAAAGTATAGTTGCATTCTTATGTAATACGTGCAGAATAATAGACTAAAGTATATATTGTATAACTAAAGACATATGCTAAAGCCACTTAGCATATGTTTTCTTTAGTTTGCGTATATAGCTTTTTATCTAAATGGGTTTGCATATAAGGCAACCGATTATTCAGAACAATGGGTAGTCAAACTAGACCTTTAAAACTTTCATTTTTGTAACAAAAATAATTGAGGAGTTCATAGTGAAAAAGTTCATTCAATACGCCGTTTTTTTTGCCATCTCGTTAAGCTTGACATCAGTGTCAAATGCCGAAGGACTTGACGAAATATCTGCCGACATTAGAGCAAGTGTTTACAATCCAGAGTTAACCGATCCGGCGCAACCGCTAGGTCCTAGTGCTTTTAGAGAATGGAAAAGTGCGAGAAAGCCACCTTGGTTAATTGGTTATGCCAGTACTTATGCAGGTAATACCTGGCGCAAAGATGCAATGGAACGGCTCTTGGGTACCTTGGGGCCGAAGTGGCATAAGCTCGGTATGGTTAAAGATATCATCGTTACTCAGTCGAACTTAAAAGATTCATTGCAAATTCAGCAGATACGACAACTAGTTGATCAGGGTGTGGATGCAATCATTATCTGTTGTTCGAATCCTACTGCACTTAATCAATCGATTAAATACGCCTTCGATAAGGGTGTACCCGTTTTTTCTTTTACAGGTTATGTCACGTCACCTTATGCAGTTAGCTCTTCTGTTAACTACCATCAGGCAGGTTATGAAATAGGTCGCTGGATGGCGGAAGAAATAGATGAAGAGGGAAATATATTAGTTGTTGAGGGTATTCCTGGTGCATCGGCTTCTGATTCGCAAAACCGTGGTGTGTTGGATGGGTTGAGTAAGTCCCCTAATATCAAGGTGACTGGGAGCATCGCACACATGTGGACATCACAAGTAGGGCAAGCGGAAACCCAGAAATGGTTGGCAACTCATCCAAATAAACTGGACGGAATCGCTGTTCAATCTTCAGGTGAAACCGGTGTGCTGCAGGCAGTTCTACAGTCGGGTCGTGAAATACCGCCTATGTCAATTGGTGGTGAGTTGGGTGCGCTATGTTACTGGCGTAATAATCCTGATTACATCAGTAGTGCAATTCAAACTTGGCCACCGGGTGATGATATTGAGCTTGGCTGGAATATTATGATGCGCACCATGCAGGGACAGGGACCGAAGATGCAGTCAGTGTTGGTTCCTTCAGTAAAAGTTACCTACGAAGAAGTTAAAGCACTTCTTCCTGAAAACTGTGACCGTAATTCGACTGGATGGTTAAATGTTGGTGTTAATCGATGGGGTGGTCCTGGTTATCTGGATAATTTTTTCCTAAGACCTGCCGATCCTGAAAAATACGACCCTGCGTCGCATTAATTAATACTTAATACAACTCATAAATAAGCTAAGACAAGTGAGCAACGCTATCCAACAGTTATCTGAAAGTAGTCAATCGACTGCTGAAGTTGAGGTGTTGCCCACTTTTCCTGGTGATTTATTTGTTAAAAATGTACATAAGTCATTTGGTGTCACGAAGGCTTTAGATGGTGTTTCTTTTACTGGTTACTTTGGTGAAATACATGCAGTTATTGGAGGTAACGGTTGTGGTAAAAGTACGCTAGCAAAAGTATTGGCCGGTGTACTGCCAATAGATTCGGGTAAGGTTTCAGTAAAAGGACATCACCCAAATACACCAGGTGAGTCACGAGCCATTGGTGTGACAATGGTTTTTCAGGAAGTGTTAGTGGCAGATGAGGCTTCTGTTGTCGATAACTTGTTTATTGGTTCTGACAGCTTCTTTTCTAAATCTATGTCAGATAAGGATAAAGAACAAAAGGCTAGAATAATGATGAGTGAGCTTGCGGGAGAATCCGTAGATCCTCTAATGCCAGCGGGAACTTTACCTTTAAGTATTAAGGCCTGGATAACAATAGCACGAGGTTTGCTAACCGAACCTGATGTCCTGATTCTCGATGAGTCTTCAGCCGCATTAGATTTTGATTCAACCGAAAGACTATTTAATAAAATGCGCGAACTTCGTGATCGTGGTTCAGCAATCATAATTGTTACACACCGCATAGCGGAGTTGATCCGTATAAGTGATCGATGCACGGTAATGCGTGATGGTGTTGATGTGGGTGTGTTGGAAAAAACAGAGATCACTGAAGAGAATTTACTTAGATTAATGACAGGTAAATCTCAGACCGAAAAGCCGAAGATTGGTGATGCGCATATCAGCGCCAGTCGCGAAGTAGTGGTGAAAACAAAAGACATGCTAGTTTGGCCGGACGGCGAGCGGGTAGACTTTAATCTGATGAAAGGGGAAATAATTGGTATTACTGGTTTAGATGGACATGGCCAAGATGATTTTGTCCGTATTGTCGCAGGCGTTAAACCCGCTAGTGAGGGGTTTGCCGAAGTTAAAAAGAAGGAAGAAGAAGGTTATTTCACAATAAAAAGTCTGGAAGACGCAAAAGCTCATGAAATTGCCTTTGTTTCAGGCGATCGTAAAAAAGAAGGTATCTTACCAAATTTAAGTATTTTTGAAAATTTACTGTTTCCCCTTTATCGCAGCTATACCAAATTACCTGGGTTAAGAATAATTGACTGGCTTGGTTTGAGAGACATGTTTGATTGGGAAGTCGAGCGGCTCGACATAAAGACAGGTCCGGAAGATAACTTGATTACCTCGCTGAGTGGCGGAAATCAGCAAAAAGTGATGCTAGGACGTGCTTTTGCGACACATCCATCAACATTGGTATTACTCGATCCAGCTCGCGGTATCGATCTGCATACCAAACGAGATCTCTATAAGCAATTACGAGAATTCGCATCTGAAGGTGGTTCGGTTATCTATATGTCTAGTGAGCTTGAAGAATTCATCGGATTCTGTTCGCGAGTATTAGTGTTTAGAAATGGTAGTGTTTTCGAAGAGTTTTTTAGTGAGAAAATCGAACCCGTCGGTATTCTTGAGTCAATGTTTGGTCGCAGCCAAGGTAACCAAGGCCATGATGCTGGGCCAAAAATAAAAGTTCAACCCAATTCAGCACAATTCAAAGTTCAACAAGACGAGAGTCAAATAGACAACATCACTCTCGCCCATCAAACCACTCAAAACAATCAAGAAAATTCTAAAACCTTATTTAATAGCGTCAAGACTCAGGAGTCAGGTGTGAATAAATATAACGTCAGTAAAAACATTAGACAAGATTCAAAAAAATCTGATGAATTCCATGAATATACCAGTTCTGATGAAGCGCAGTTTCAAAAATTGATGTCGGGCAGTCAGGTTGAAGAAGATGTTCTGGGACTACGTCGATTGGTCGAGCCAGAGCCAGATCTAAAGGCTCAGAATACGCCCACCCACTACACAGATAGTGATACTCAAAATTTCGAAAAATTAATGAACCAGAACGACAAATTTAGTAGAAATTATACAAATTCAGGATATACCGATAGTGATGCGAAAAATTTTGAAGCGTTAATGCAATCGGGTGAAAAGGATCAGGTTGAAAAAGATCTTGCATTGTTTTCTCAGGATAAATATATGCAAGATAACAAAAGTCTTATCAGCGAAACTGATACAGCATCTAGTGGATCAATAAGTCAATCTCGAGAAGAGGCGGCTTATACCGAACAAGACTTACAGAAATTCAGCAAATTGATGTCTTGAGAGATATTGTGACTTTTTTCCCAATAATTTCTTTTGATATTCATTTTTTGAATCTCAAGGTGGGCTATATATTTTTTGCCCAACCCAAACTCATTCGGTGTGAGCCGTTATGAGCGCTGAAGAACGCAATAAGTCTAGCTCGGGCGCCAGCACTTACTTGATGGTGCCGATCGCTATCTTTTTTGGACTTTTAATTTTTTCAGTGATAAGGGGGCCAGGGTTGATCACCAGTGCGGGTATTGGTAGTGCCATCATAGTCGTGGCGCCGCTTGTATTGGCAACCTATGCGTTAACCATAATCGTCATGGCAGGCCGTGCCGGTGTTGATTTGTCAATGGGGCCGCTTATTGGGTTTATCAATGTTAGCTTGATCCAGCTAGTTGGTATTGGATTCATGAACTCACCGATCGCTGTATTTTTGTTTGCGATGGCGGCAGGAATCGCTTACCAAATCCTGATGGGTTTGATAATAATTTATGTGCGAGTGCAACCGATCATCGTTTCGTTAAGTGGGTATCTCGCACTGGTTGGACTAAACCTTATTATTATGCCTCGGCCTGGTGGTCTTGCACCAGAATGGATGTTGGATTGGGGCAGTGGAACAACAATATTCTCACCTGTATTAGTGATCCTCATAGTCGCAACCATCGGATGGTATCTACTCGCCACAACTGCTTTTTTTGGCAACTTAAAAATGATGGGGTCAGATGAACGGGCTACTTATACCAGTGGCGTGAATATTAACATGGTTCGTTTAGGTGCCCATGTCATTGGCGGCATCTATGCTGGACTTGCTGCTCTCACGTTTACCTCTCTGATTAGTTCGGGCGATCCGACTCAGGGAACCACATATACCCTGATGGCTGTTACAGCTCTCGTGTTAGGTGGTGCGAATTTAGCCGGTGGACGGGGTAGCGCATTTGGTTCGCTTTTGGGTGCTCTCAATATCTATCTAATTACCTTTGCATTATCGACTTTTAATTTTGGTTTGGTGCAAAGCTTTGTGACTGATTTGGCTTATGGAGTCATGTTAGTTGTATCGTTACTGATTAGTGTCTCAATCCCTGCGTTACAAAAACGGGCTAAAAACTTGTCGCCAATGATGTTTTTTATGATTCTGGCAATGTTTGCATTAGGTGTAATAGTACATGTCGCTATGGATCACTTACCAGTGGCGGAATCACTTGTTCCCTATGTTCCCAGTTTTGGTGTAGTTGAGCCTGTCGCTGGAGAGGAAGGATCCTATTCTGCTGGCACTTACTTTTTATTCATAATTCTTGGGATAGCGATTATTGCCTACGTAATAAGAACCTTTTTAAAATATTCGAGTGCGGCGATGACAGGTCTCATCGTCTTGCTCATAATAGGTGGATTGGGTTTAATTTTTAATCCGGGTGAACCTGATGCTGATGCAGCATCAGCAGTCAGCGATGGTGTAGTGACAGGCAATGTCAATGATGCAATAACATTTTTCGCCATGGAAACTTTTAGTGAATCTAACAGTGCTTTTTCTATTGTTTCAATTTCTCAATCTATCTATTTGCTGATGGCGATTGTAGGAGTTATTTTATTAGCAACACTAATCATCCTGATCATGTTGCCGCAAGTAGCAATTCGAACCAAGCGTATCTCTATGATTTTGTTTGCTACTGTGACAGCTGTTTTAGCAATAGCTGCGCTATTTTTCCAAGACGCTGATAAAGGATATTTAATCAGCAATTTTTCTGGCGAAATCATAGCCGTTGCATTAGTTGGTTCGTTGTTATTTGCAATTACAGCGCCACTGGTGCAGACAAAACTACACAATATTTCTAACCTATTCATAGGGGTAATTGGCGTTCTGGCTGTTATCTGTATGTATTTTTTCTCTGGTAGTAACGAGATTTCAACAGATCAAAAACTTTCAATCACTTATAGCAGCCCAGTACTAGCAACAGCAATCGAATCCAAAGTAGGTCCAGCCATTGACTACCCATCGCCGGTCCGTATGGAAGCTAGTGAATCAGGATCTGGTGGAATGCCGTTATATGCTGAGTTGGCTTATTTTGGATTCATCATTGTTTTACTCCATATCTTCTTACGGATAGCAATGGAAGAAACTAGTTTTCGTAGTTTCTGGAGGTATTGGCATATTGCCGCATTTTCAACACTAGCATGGAGTGCTCTATTTTTTATAATCGGTATTGCGCTCTGGAAAATAATACTCGTAATCGTACTCGCGATGATTACAGCGCCGAATATCATGCATATTATTAGCACCTATGTTGTTGGAGATCACCGTGATGATGCTATTAGTCAGTGGGAGGATTAACTAGTATGGACAAGACAAGATTAGAGCGATCAGCATTTACTTTCTACAAATGGTTAGGGTTGTTTATTGCTGTTACTGTCGCAGGCGTTAGCGCTGTAATCGGTTCGCAGGAGGATATGCCCACCCAACACGTTGTGTTTTTTACTGTATCCATATTTGCGGTTATTTTGTGGGGTTGGCATCACTATTCAGTTCGCTGGAACTTTCAAAAAGACGCAATAGTTGTCGATAACATTTCGCAACAAGTTAATGGCAGTGATTTGACAGTAGCAGGTGATGATGACGAGCATAGGCAAGGTTATATAAGTGGCATTATTAGTAGAAATAAAAGCATTATTGTAGGCCTATTGCTAATGATAGCGTTATTTATTGGTGTTGCTTTTGGTGTTGAAGGTTTTTTCCAGTGGCGCAATGTAGTGGCAGTAGTCATATTTATCTTGCTGATAGCACTAGCTTCACTAATTAATAAAAATGTCAAAAATAACAAGAGTGCGTTCATCGGCCTAATTGTCTTAATCGGACTTTTTATTATTGGCACTCTAATCGTAGATGGTTTTCTTTCTACGCTTAACCTTAAATCAATGTTGTTATTTGCCTCATTCCTGGGACTCGCTTGCATTGGTCAAACATTGGTTGCTCTTCTTGGTGGGTTGGACCTATCAATTCCATTTGTTATTGGCTCGTCAAATATTGGTTTAATGTACATGCTAAACCTAGGCATACCCCCATGGATATCTGTTGTGACCGTTTTACTGGTTGGAGCAGCTATCGGTCTTGTCAATGGTGTTTTGAGTTTCAGGCTCCAAGGGCAGGCGCTAATTTTATCGCTCGGTGTTGGTTTCGCGGTGTCTGGTGGAATTCAAATATTGACTACTATTGGTTCAGAATTTGGTGGCAACGTATTTGGTGTTGTACCTCAGTGGTTAACTAACATCGCATCGGTTAATGGTAGTTTTATCGGCATTCCAATTCCCCCAGTTGTTGTTGTCTGGATTGTCGTTTCGATATTAATGATTTTTGGTTTACGAAATTCGAGCTGGGGACGCAGTCTTTATGCGCTTGGTGGCAGTCGTACTGCAGCAGCGCGCCTATCTATTTCTGAAAAAGCATATTGGGTCGGTGTGTATTGCATTAGTGGAATTGTCTCAGCTTTAACTGGATCATTACTGTTAGGTTGGAGTGGCGGTGGCTTTATCGGTGTTGGTGATCAATATTTGTTTATGACACTTGCAGCTGTTGTGGTTGGCGGTACTTCTCTACTCGGTGGTTGGGGTGGATATGGCTTTACGGTCATTGGCGTTTTGGTTTTACAAGTACTGACTTCTTTTCTGGTTGGTATCGGTTTAAGTTTTGAAGGGCAACAATTTGTGTTTGGATTATTAATATTGCCAATGGTAGCGCTATACGCACGGTCACCACATATTCGGACACAGATATAGGGCCATAGCTGAAATAGTGGTTATGCAAACGAATTTTATAATTAAACGTTAAATTACTAAATAATAGAGCTGAGGTTTTCATGAACAAGATGTTATTACCTACTGACATAGTAGGTGGGTCGTTCTGGCTACTGTCGATGGCAATGATAGGTGCCACCATTTTCTTCCTGATGGAAAGAAGCAGAGTTGATAGTCGATGGCAATCTACTATGACCCTGATTGGGGTTGTTATGCTGGTTTCCGCTATCTTTTATCACTATGTCCAGGGCATGTGGATGAGTACAGGAAGCGCCCCAATTGTGTTGCGATACGTCGATTGGATATTATCACACACGATGCAAATTGTTTTGTTTTACGTATTGTTATCCGCTGTTACTAAAGTGTCATCGGCATTGTTCTGGCGACTGTTAATTGGTTCTCTGGTGATGATAATTGGTGAATTTTTAGGTGCTGCAGGTTACATGAGTGCAACACTAGGTTTTATTATTGGTGTTGTGGGTTGGCTCTACATACTCGGTGAACTCTATATGGGCGAGGCAGGGCGAGCCAATGCAGAGAGCGGCAGCGAAGTAACTCACATGGCATTCAATGGTCTTCGTCTGATTGTCACGATAGGTTGGGCAATTTATCCATTGGGTTACTTCATCAATAACTTGGGTGGTGGTGTCGATACCAACAGCCTTAATATCATTTACAACATGGCAGATTTTTTAAATAAAATAATTTTTGGCTTTGTCATATACAACGCTGCATTAAGTGATACCAAAGCAACAAAAAAATTAAAGATTTAAAGTAACTCGATATTTAATAAATTTCACATTTACCCAACACCACTATCATGACTTTCAGGAGTAAGAAACTATGACTGGTTCAGATATTATCGCGGTCATCATACTGGCTGCACTCAGCATCGCTATAGCAGTATATTTAATGCACTGGCTTTATCGCCGATCGTCTAAAGAAGTGTCTTTCGTGCGAACAGGTCTCGGTGGTGAAAAAGTTGTTCTTAGCGGTGGTGCATTCGTGTTACCGATTATTCATAACATTACTTCAGTTGGAATGCGCACCTTACGGATCGAGGTTAGCCGAAGTGGAGATAAGTCATTCATCACTAAAAATCGTATGCGGGTAGAAATTGTTGCAGAATTTTATGTACGAGTCACACCTACTAAAGATGCGGTATCAGTTGCCGCAGGTTCGTTAGGCAAACGAACCCTCGAACCAGAGGGCTTACGAGAGTTAGTTCAGGGTCGATTTATCGATGCTCTGGGTATTGTTGCAGCACAGATGAGTATGGAAGAGATTCAGGAAAAACGAGGAGAATACATAAAATCAGTTAAGTTAATCGTTAAAGAATCACTTAGTGAAACTGGACTTGAGCTGGAAGCTGTATCGTTAACTGGATTAGATCAAGCTGCTCTGGAAGTGTTTAATCCTTCGAATGCTTTTGATGCTGAAGGTTTAACTCAGTTGACTGAGCAGATTGAATCGAGAAAGAAAAAACGAAATGATATTGAGCAGGATTCGAAAATCAAAATTCGTAGCAAGAATCTTGAAGCCGAACAAAAGGCTTTGGAAATTGATAGAGACAGGGAGTTTTCTCGGTTAGCGCAGGAACGCGAAATATCAAAACAACGCGCCAAAGAGCAGGCCGATATGGCGATTGAAAAAGCTCAGCAGGAACGTATAGCCGAAGAGGCTGTAATTAAATCAATAGAAGAAATTGAGAAAGCGCGCATATCACAACAGGACACAATCGAAGTAGAACGTTCATTGCGTGAACATGAGTTAACACTACAAATCGAAGAACGAAAAAAACTTCGAAACGATATTGAACGACAAACCGAAATAGAAATTAAAGAAAAAAATCTTGAAGCTGAAATCCGCACTTTGACTATAGAGCGCGAAAATGAATATGCACGGTTACAGCAACAGGAAGAAATCGCGGTTAGACGAGCAAAGCAAAAAGCCGTTGTCATTAAGGAAGAATCTGAGTGTTTTAGAGAGTCAGAACAAGCACAGCTCAAAGCGCAGGAAGAAGTTAAAAAGGCACAAATAACTCAACAAAAAAACATAGAAACAACTCGTATAGAGAACGAAGAAAAAACTAAAAAAAGAGAAATCGAAAAACTTAAAAACCTTCAGTTGGAAGAGCAAGATCGAAATCTGGCGGTAATTGAAAAGTCGAAAGATGTATTAAATGCTAATGCTGAAGAAGAATTAGCACGGGCAAAAACTGTACGGGCAACAGAAAAAGTAGTCTCAGCTCGGTATGTAGAAATTGCAGAAGGAAAGAAAGCGGTTGAATTGATTGCAGCTTCTCAACAGGCAGAGCGTGAGGCGGTTCAACTGACGATTCTGGCAGGAGCCGAAAAGCTTGCGTCACAGGACAGGGAGCAAACTGAAAAACATTCAGCACTCGCAGCCAAGTTACGATATGAAGTCGATGCGGCTGGTAAGCAACTACTTAATGAAGCTGAAAATATGCGTAGTGATGCTAGTAGGCAAAGCGCTTTACGTATGGAATTAGCTGGCAATCTGGACTCGATTATTCGTGAATCAGTCAAGCCGATGGAAAACATCGATGCAATTAAAATTCTGGATGTTAATGGCTTACCTGGTTTCAGCGGTGGTCAGTCAGGTAGTCAAGGTGGTGATGGTGGATCGAATAGCGCTGGTGTTTCAGGCTCAGGTGGAAATTTGGCTGAAAGTGTAGTGAATTCAGCTCTACGTTACCGTGCTCAAATGCCATTTGTTGACAATCTGTTGAACGAAATTGGAATGTCTCCAGGAGAAATCAGCAATATAAGTAATATCCTTGGAGGATATGACAAGAAGGTCGTGGGTAGCGCTAGTTTAGCTGAACAATCCGAAGTCGCTTCTGATTCAACAGCAAATTAAGCACTCGATGAGTATTTTTTGTGAAACATATTTTAAGAACATCATCAGCTTTGTTAGGTCACTAGTATGACTGTGAAAATCTATGCGATGACCTGTGGTTGGTTAACGTCGAACCTAAGCATGATGCTAGCGGGGAAAACCGGTAAGATTCGATTTCCCGTGCCAGCTTACCTAATTGATCATCCACGAGGTTATGTTCTATTTGATACTGGACTAAACCCACAGTGCCAGCATGATGTTCGAGGCAGAATTGGGTTTATGGCTGATTTGTTTCAGGTTGAATTTCGGCCAGGAGAAGATATTCGTTCACGATTAGAGGCACTGGATATTGATGCCAATAAGATTGAATATTTGGTCAATTCACATCTTCATTTTGATCATACGGGTGGTAATGAGCTTGTACCTAATGCCAAAATCATAATTCAAAAACGAGAATGGGAAGCAGGTCACACACCAGAATTTATTAATGCCAATGGTTACTCTGCGGCAGATTACGATCATGGTCATTTAATACAACAGGTTAACGGTGAGCATGATGTATTTGGTGATGGTCGAATCGTTACTATTCCTACATTCGGACATACACCTGGGCACCAATCCTTAAAAGTCCAACTTGATTCTGGCACCGTTGTACTCACTGCCGATGCCTGTTATTTAAAAGAAACGCTGACTAATTTACACCTTCCTCAGCTGGTTCATGACCGGGCACAAATGCTTAATTCATTACTAATGCTGCGTAAATTACAAAAAGCAGGTGCAAGAATTTTTTATGGACATGACCCCCAATTCTGGGCGCAGCTACCACAGGCGCCGAGGCAAATTACTTAATGAGCATATTTTTTATCAGGTTTCAATTCAACGCCTTCTTAACGGCAAGTAATCTGTTAGGGTTTTTTTGGAAGTTATCGGGTTTAGGTTTTCGAGTGAATTGTTATTGCAACAGTGCGGCTTGGTCAAATTGTGAGGCATTTTCGAATGACCAATAATGTAGCCTGGATATTCATATTTTTAATGCTCTATTGGGCTTACTGCCTGTTCTGGGGCGTTAGAGCATCACGCTGTGTTGAAACGGCCAGTGATTATTTTCTAGCAGGGAGAGACTTGTCACCTTGGGTTTTTGCATTAGCTGCAACGGCTATCTCGTTTGCTGGCTGGACCTTTATGGGGCATCCAGGCCTTATTTTTCGGGATGGTTTTCAGTTTACTAACGCTTCTTTTTACGCGATAGCTGTTGCCTTTTCTGGTGTTATATTATTAAAGCGGCAATGGATGTTAGGTCGACGCTACGGCTATATGACTTCGGGAGAAATGTTAACCGATTATTTTAAGGGTAACTCGCTTAACCTTATATCTGTTGGTATTGCCCTATTGTTCGGTATCCCCTTTGTTGCCATCCTGTTTGGCGCTTCCGGTTATCTCATTAGTGAATTAACGGATGGAGACGTTTCTCGAAATGTTGCGATGTGGGTGTTGTCTGGATTTGTTTTGCTTTACTCAGTCATTGGTGGAATGCAGGCGGTTGCTAAAGTCGCGGTTGTCCAATGTGTCCTTTTTTTTGCAGGCATGGTTATTCTAGGGTTCTATGCTTTAGACCTAGTTGATGGCTTTGACTCGCTGAATATAGGTTTAGCTAATATGGCAAAAAATGTTACTGGCCATCTAGGTACCACAAATGGTTTGGGTGGTGGCGATTTCTCTGGTTATTTTGCATCGCCTGGCGTGATTCAATGGACGAGTGGTCTGGGAATTGAGACCCCAATAGGTGGTCCCTGGACATCCGTGATGGTTTTGACTTTCATGATGTCAGTGATGGGCATTCAGGCTTCGCCCTGTTTTTCAATGATAGGATTTGCTAGTCGTTCACCCCGTGGTTTTGCTATACATCACATTTGGGGGGCAGCATGTTGTGTCAGCATTTTAATGCTTGTATTCGCAATTTTTCAGGGGGCTGGCGCGCATTTATTAGGTGCCGACGCCGATGTTAATGAAGCTGGTTTAGCAATAGCTAACTTACTGCCGGTCGTGTCTGACAATCAACAAGGTGAGTTGGTTGCACATTACATTAAATTGATTGGCGAGAACTTGCCCTGGCTTATCGGTTTTCTGGCTGTTTGTGCCGTTGCTGCATTGCAGGCAACGGGTGCAGCGTTTATGTCGACTACGGGCAGTATTTTAACCCGCGATATTTATGTTCGATATTTAGACACGGAAGCAGGCCATGCGAAACAAATGCTGGTTGCAAGGCTGTGCACTGGTTTGGTCTTCCTCGCTGCTATGATATTGGCATCGATTTCTATGCAAGCGACGTTGCTTCTTGGAAGTCTTGCAGTTGCTTGTGCCTTCCAACTCTGGCCCTCTTTATTGGGTGTTACCTGGTTTCCTTCAATTACTCGCGGTGGTGCTACCGCTGGTCTCGTTATTGGCTTGATCGCCGTTGTTTTAACTGAGCCGCTAGGTCAGATGCTTACTGGAGGTACGCTACCCTGGGGAAGCTGGCCTTGGACAATACATTCTGCTGCTTGGGGTATATTTTTTAACCTCATTATTTGTCTGATTCTGTCCTCAAGAGCTGGACATGACGCTGATCATGCGAGGAGAGATAGTTTTCACGAATTTCTCCATGAATATAGTGTTTCGAGTATGCGAGACCGTTGGTCAAAACCTGTTGCTGGAGTCATGGTAATGATCTGGATGTTTTTTGCTATCGGCCCAGGATCACTGCTTGGCAATATCGTATTTGGAGAACCAAATGCCGGTTACGAAGCCTGGACTTTTGGGATGCCATCGCTGTGGGCCTGGCAAATTATCTGGTGGGCTTTAGGTGTTGGGATGATCTGGTTTTTAGCGAACAAGATGCGCATGTCCACCGAGCCTAGATTGAAAATTGAACACATTGATAACGATTAACAATTAAAGATTAAAATCATAAGTATGAGGAAATGACATGTTAAGAATTACTGGTTATAGCGATAAATATTCTATTTGCCCTGGTGATAATATTCAATTTTATATTAACGCTGAGGACAACGAAGCCTATGATGCTCAAATCGTTCGACTCATTCACGGCGATACTAATCCCGAAGGTCCCGGTTATAAAGAAGATGAAATTCAGGCCATTTGTAATAAAAATTATTCGGGTCGTAATCAGCGAATTCATGGAGGTTCTTATGTTGTGGTGCCTCAAGATGAACGTTTGAATGTAGAAAGTTTCACATTGCAATGTTATATATTTCCAACCACCCCGGAAAAAGGACGACAAGGACTGCTGACTAAGTGGGTAGAAGAGAGTAAGAGCGGCTACGGGCTATTCATTGACGACAATAGTTGCCTGTCAGTTGAAATCGGAGATGGCAGGGGTTTAGCTATGAACCTTTCTAGTGATAAGAAGTTATTACGTAAGGTCTGGTACCTGGTGGCAGTTAGTTACGATGCACGTACTGGTCGAGTGACGCTGTATCAAGAACCAGTTGTTACGCCGACAAATGGTGGACTGGGACAGGGTATCTTGAATCCAGCCGAAGCAACAACGGCAATTGTCGAGTCGATGAATAGTATGTGTCCTGCGATTAACGACGCTCCATTTTTAATGGCTGCGAGTACTTTAAATGAAAGATCAAATAGACGGGTATCGGGTGCTCACTTTAAAGAAGCGCTTGAGCCAGTAGAGCTGCCAGAACAAACCTATACTTACAATGGCAAAATCGACCGTCCGAGATTGTCTCGAAGAGCCTTATCGAAAGCTGAAATTGAATCACTGGCCCGCGGGTTTCAGGGTTGTTCTGCCGAGTTAAGAAACGATGTTGTTGGTGCCTGGGACTTTCATGCCAATATTACCAAAAATATAGCGACCACGTATATTCTGGATGTTTCACCATCTCGGCTCAATGGTCATATCATTAATATGCCCGTGCGCGGCATGACTGGTTTTAACTGGACTGCGGACGAAATTGTTTATCACCACAAACCCGAAGAATATGGTGCCATACATTTTCATGATGACGATATAGATGATGCTCGTTGGGACGTTGATTTTGATTATACGGTTCCTGATAATTTAAAGAGCGGTGTCTACGCAGTTCGTCTGCGTATTGGAGGCGTCGATTCCCCCGAAACCGAAGACTATATTCCGTTTGTGGTAAGGCCTCCACGGGGCAAAACAACGTCGAAACTGGCGTTTATTTTACCGACTAATAGTTACATTGCTTATTCCAATGATAACCTGGCAACCAACTGTGTTGTAGCCGAAATACTTGCCGGAAAAGTACCGGTAATGACTGCTTCTGATCTCTATTTAAATGAACATCGCGAATACGGATTATCTACCTATTCACTGCATTCGGATGGTAGCGGTGTTTGTTATTCATCCCGCTTACGCCCAATTTTGAATATGAGGCCTAAATATCGACATTGGTTGTCACCATCGTTATGGCAGTTAAATGGTGATCTGCACCTGGTCGATTGGCTTGAGGCAAAGAACTTAGACTTTGATATTCATACGGATGAAGACTTACATCGAGAAGGTGTTGCGTTGTTAAATAAATATCAAACAGTGCTTACTGGTAGCCATCCAGAGTATGCCTCCGAAAAAATGTTTTCGGCCTATGAGGAATACCAGCAGAATGGTGGTCGATGGCTTTACCTGGGTGCAAATGGTTTCTACTGGATTAGTGAATACCATCCGGATAATACAAATATTATTGAAGTACGAAAAGGTGAAGCAGGAACAAGAGCCTGGACTGCAAACCCTGGGGAATACAACAATGCCTTTGATGGAAAATATGGTGGCATGTGGAGAGCTCGTGGCCGCATTCCAAGCAAGCTTTGTGGCTTAACTTTTACCGCATATGGTTTTGACGTGTCTTCCTACTATGTTCGAGATAAGGATAGCGAACTGCCAGAAACAGCGTGGATTATGGACGGTGTTGGTAATGGTGAAAGAATAGGGGATTTTGGCCTGGTTGGTGGTGGTGCTGCTGGTTTGGAACTTGACCGTTACGATTTGGAGTTTGGTACACCACACGAAGCTTATTTGTTAGCACATTCAGAAGCTCACACGAATCTGATGCTTCAGGTCCACGAAGAAATTCACTTTTCGGTTCGTGGTTATCATGGAGGTGGCACAGAGAACCCGATGGTGCGCGCAGATATGATTTACTATAAAACTCCAAATGGCGGTGCAACCTTCGCACCTGGATCATTATCCTGGTGTGGCAGTCTTTCTCACAACAATTACAACAACAACGTTTCTAAAATTACCGAAAATACGATTAAGGGATTCTTGAAAGAATCAGATTTACCTTAGCCAGATAATTAGACGAGGTATTCAAAATGAAAACCAATCAACATTCAAAAATGATGGATCCACCAACAGGTAAATCAGTATTAGGTGCCAGTACGGAGGCTCCTAACAGCCTGGAAAAAGAAATGATGGACGGACTAGATTTAGAGCAAGTGAGTGACATGTCCAAATGCCTGTTCACCCTCAATAACAGGCAATATGGACCGATTGCCGGCGCTTATGTTGTTGTGTGTACTAAGCCAGAAAAAGAATGGTGTGTCGGACAACTTAATGCCGACCGTTCAAAGCCAGTCATTTTGTTTGAAGACAAAATATTTGACTCACCTGAACTGGCTCAGGTTGAAGCACAACGAATTAAACAGCAACGCGGTGAATCAACACCCTGTCGTAACCACTGATGATTAAAGTTCCAGAGGATTAAACCATGTTAGAAAAAACAAAAGGTGTCAAGGCTAACGAAGGTTATGAAAGCACAGATGACTATATGACCCGTCGTTATATCATGCCATTACTATTCGACGATGAATCTCGGCTGCGATTAATTGCTGAACATAGAGCCAGCCCGATTGGCAAGCCACCAAAAAACGGTAAGCCGCCTGAAGAACACAGTCAGGAACTCAGAAATCTGCTGGATAAATTTCGGAGACACCCGATGGCTGGAAAATACGTTATTATTTGTGTAAGGATGTTTGAGCAATACAAGATAGGCATTGCCTCGGGCGTTCGTGGTGAGCCGGTTAAGACGTTTGACGGGATCTATTCGTCTGAAGAAGCTTGTGAGCACGCCATATTTTTGAAACGAATTTCTGATCTGATGGCAAAGTACAGATGATTTTTCCAACTAAAACGGTAAATTAACTAATGGCCTGCTGCCACTACTTCTCAGAAATTGAAGGAAACGAAACTGTTTTTTCTGTTGATGCTACTGCCATAAGTTGTGGTCACGGAGTATTAAAAGAGCTAGGTCATGAAATAAAAAGTTTAAGGCTGTCGCGTGTGGCCATATTTACCGATGCCCATGTATCAAAACTCTGGTTTTTTGAAGAAGCCTTAGCCAGTTGTAAACTAGCAGGAATTGACGTAACCATATTTGATGAATCGCGTGTCGAGCCATCAGATAGGTCAATGATGAATGCCATTAAATTCGCTCAGGAGGGGCAGTTTGAAGGTTTTGTGTCTATTGGTGGCGGCTCTGTGATTGATACCTGTAAGCTTGCGAACCTTTACAGCAGTTACCCTGCAGATTTTGAAGATTACGTTAACGCTCCACTTGGAAAAGGTATTCCCGTACCCGGTTCGTTAAAGCCTCATATTGCCTGCCCAACAACAGCAGGTACTGGCAGTGAATGTACGGGTATTGCCGTGTTTGACTTGATTAGTCAAAACGTTAAAACGGGTATCGCGTCGAAATATTTAAAACCTAGCAGGGCATTAATAGAGCCAGCCGTTACGCAGACGTTACCATCATCCGTGGTTGCCTGTAGTGGTTTTGACGTGCTAAGTCACGCGCTCGAATCTTATACCGCATCGCCTTTTACCAACCGCAGTAAACTCGACAATCCTGGCCTACGACCCTTAAGTCAAGGTTCCAATCCGTGGAGTGATATGGGTTGCCGAGAAGCTTTGCGTTTAT
>Ga0307997_10000111_pt1 | contig 33507 bp, 30 predicted proteins | sample Davwhametageno36_FD_203165 | JGI IMG/M metagenome (GOLD analysis project Ga0307997, IMG submission 203165) | Marine microbial communities from Davis Island wharf, Antarctic Ocean - #36 | ecosystem: Environmental > Aquatic > Marine > Unclassified | place: Antarctic Ocean: Davis Island wharf... | reverse complement strand
ACTTTATGCTGTTCGGATCAGGCACCATGCAGGACGCGCACAGTCGTTGGTTTGAAACCACCCTGCCCGCAGATGTGCACTATAAAAACGTTTCTGACGATTGGCACGGGATCGCGCTATCTGGGCCAAAATCGCGGGCTTTGCTGCAGAAAATAATGCGTGAAGACCTCGGCGCCGAGGCGTTTAAGTTCCGCGATCTACGCCAAACCTTTGTGGCTGGTGTGCCGGTGATCTTAAACCGGATCAGCTTTAGCGGCGAGCTTGGTTATGAAATCTATTGCCATCCACAATACCTGTTGCGATTGGCCGAAGCGATCGAAGATGCAGGCACTGATTTGGGTTTCCGCTGGTACGGCGCGCGCGCATTGATGTCGATGCGGCTGGAAAAAGGCTGGGGCGTTTGGACGCTTGAGTTCCGGCCAGATTTTGACGCGATATCAAGCGGGATGGATGCGTTCATCAACTGGAAAAAGGACTTCGTCGGCAAAGACGCAACGCTTGCAATTCGTGATGCAGGCGTGGCGCAAAAACTGGTGACATTGACGATCGATGTGGACGGAATCGATGTCAGCAATGACGAAGCAATCCTGCAAGACGGAACCGCCGTGGGCTATGTGTCATCGGGCGGCTATGCGCACCGCGTCGGCAAATCGATGGCGATGGGATACGTCAATACTGCCTGCGCTGTGCCCGGCACGCAGCTTGAGGTCGAAATCTTGGGCGTGATGTATCCGGCGCGCGTCTTGGACGGACCTGCCTATGACGCCAACGGTGCCAATATGCGGGCCTAAGGTGTCGCGTTAAAAACGAACAGCGGTTGCCCGTCAATTTGGTAGTCGTTGATCAGTGCTTTGGCGCGGTCGCTGGTGAGCCAAACTTCAAACTGTAAGGCGCTGGAATGACGTATGTTTTCGCCTTTTTCGGGGTTCACAGGCAGATATGCATATTGATTGAAGAGCGCCGGATCACCGGAAAACACGATCCCCAAGTTGCCTTTGTTCCCGAAATTCAGCCAGCTGGCACGGTCGGATATGACATAGGCGTCCATCGCGCTGGCCGTGTTCAGCGCAGCACCCATCCCCGCCCCAACGGATCGGTACCAGTTTCCAAATTCATCCGTGTCTAGGTCTGCAGTTTTCCAAAGACGCTGCTCGGCTTTGTGTGTGCCGCTGTCGTCGCCACGGCTGATAAAAGGTGCTTTGATAGTCGCCAGCGCAGACATTGCGTCATTGATTGTAGCAACAACACCCAAACCTGACGGGCCGACCAAAACAAAGTCATTATACATGATCTCTCTGCGGTGGGTTCCGTGGCCATCCGCCAAAAAAACATCCTCAGCACTGCGCGAATGCACCAATACAGCGTCCACATCACCTGCGGCCCCAAGGCGCAAAGCCTGCCCCGTCCCGACGACCAAAAGTCGCACATCAAGTCCGGTATCGGCCATAATTTCGGGGATAAGAATATCTGCCAGACCGGAATTATCAAACGATGTGGTCACGGCAAGGCGCATGTCTTCAGCCGCCGCTACGGTGCCAATAATCACTGCAAAAATTACCGAAAAACAGCGGGTCATGTAACAATATCCCCTTGCAAAAACGCCTTTAGTTCAGACGTTTGCGGCGTGTTCATGATGTAATTTGCCGCCCCGCTTTCGTGTATTTTTCCGTTCAGCATAAAGATGACGTCACCCGCAAGACGGCGGGCTTGGCCCATATTATGCGTCGCCATTATCAACCGCGTACCGGCGGCGGCGGTTTCAGACAAAAGCGCCTCAATCTCACGTGTGGTGTGGCCGTCCAAATTCGCGCAGGGTTCATCAAGGAACAACACTTGCGGGGTGCGGATCAATGCGCGTGCAATCGCCAGCTTTTGCCGTTCGCCCCCCGACAGCCGCGTTACTGCCGTGTTCGCAAATGCGTCCAACCCGATACGCGCCAGCCAAGTTGTAACACGCGATACTATTTCAGCCTTATCCACACCAGCCAATCGCAATGGATACGCCAGATTTTCGGCGACTGTACGCCGCAATACAATCGGGCTTTGAAAAACAAATGCTTGTTGGTCGGGGGCGTCATGGGTCCAATTGACCTGCCCCGTGCTGATACGTTCAATCCCGTGCATCACGCGCAACAGCGTGGTTTTGCCGGATCCGTTTGGACCAATAACAATCGTCGGCGGGCCTTGTTCTAATCTATGCGTCACGGGGCCAATAATCCGTTTGCCGCGGCGGCGCACGATCACATCAGTCAGCGTTAAAGGCAGCATTTGGGTCACCAGCGTCCCTCCCGCTCTGTACGTGACAGGCTGTGAATTGTGATGCTTACAATCATGCTTAGCCCAATCAAAACGAACCCCAAACCAAGCGCCAGTGCAAAATCACCCTTCCCTGTTTCAAGCGCAATCGCGGTGGTCAGTACGCGGGTGACGTTGTCGATGTTACCGCCCACGATCATGATTGCGCCGACCTCGCCAATGGCGCGTCCGAAACCGGCCAATGCGGCCGTTAGCAGATTGCGGCGGCCATCCCAGATCAATGTTTTGATCCGTTGCCATTTGGTTGTGTTCAAGGAAATCAACAGATCGTGGTATTCGGCCCAAAGCTCGCGAATGGCTTGGTGCGCGATCGACGCAATCAGCGGTGTGATGATGATAACTTGGGCAATGATCATCGCTGTGGGGGTGAACAGCAAGCCAAGCACGCCAAACGGGCCGGACCGCGACAACAGTAAGTAGACGACCAGTCCAACGACAACGGGCGGCAAGCCCATCAGCGCATTGATCCCAGCGATCACCAACCGACGATAGCGAAACCGCTGCACCGCCAAATACGCGCCAAGAGGTACGGCAATCATGCATGAAATAAACAGCGCAGTCAGCGTGACACGCAATGACCGAAGGCTAATATCGATCAGTTCTGCGTCAAGGCTGACAACCAGCCAAAAGGCGGCCGAGAGCCCTTGTAAGATGTCATTCATCGGGTTGGCCTGTTCCTTTGCGCGCGCGACATATTGTCTGCGCAAAACCCGCAAAGAACAAGCACTCAGCGCAAAGGCTTTGTCATTGAACCCGGAATGCTGATAGTCTGTATTTTTACGGTGGAAGTATTTGGATTGGGGCGTGCCAGATTTGGCACACGGGGGATTTATGACACATAACATCGCGCATCTAGCGGCGCTTACAAGTGCTGCGACAGTCGAAGAACTTTGGAAATTGCACACGGATCACATGGCGACCTTTGGCTTTGACCGGCTGATCTATGGCTATACCCGTCATAAAACGACGACGTCTTTGGGTGATCCGCAGGATTGGGTTTTGCTGACCAACCACGATCCGGCGTATATTAAGATGTTTTTGGGCGAGGGCATGCTGCAAAATGCGCCTATGGTGAAATGGGCGTTGGCGAACGACGGTGCCTGTAGCTGGCGGTGGCTGCAAGATATGGAACTGTCCGAGACCCTATCTGCGCGCGAACAGCAGGTGGTTGATTTTAACCGCAAGATGAAAGTGACTGCTGGGTATACGATCAGCTTTAAATCGGTATCAGTTCGCACCAAAGCTGCGATTGCCCTGACCGCCAAACCAGGCATGTATCAAGACCAAGTCGAACAAATTTGGGCGGCCCACGGTGATGCGCTGATCGTGGCAAACAACGTGATGCACCTCAAGCTGTTGACCCTGCCCAATTCAGGTCTGCGCAGATTGACCAAGCGCCAAAACGAAGTTCTGCAATGGGTCGGCGACGGTAAAACCACGCAAGACATTGCGGTGATATTGGACCTGACTGCGGCAACGGTTGAAAAGCACCTGCGCTTAGCGCGTGAAGCGCTGGATGTAGACACGACGGCCCAAGCGGTGATGAAAGCGGCATTCTACAACCAGATGTTTGTTGTTGATATTTAGCTAAGAAAACACGGAAATCGCAAAAAGGCATGGAATACCCGACTTTTGCAAATTGCATATCAATGGCACCGTTAACATGTTCCGTGAGTGGTGGCCTAAGGCCCGGGAATAGCGGGTTGGATCCCTGACAATTATCAGGTTAGCCAATCCGCGGCACGGCGGCATCGTAACTCTCCTGTCAATCCCAAGACCGAACGATGCCACCGATGCCGCAGCTTTGCTAAATCAATTCAACGGGCGCATAGCCTGCGTATAGCTCTGGCAGGGCCGCATCCGTGTCATATGTTGTCATAACGGGGTTGATTCCATCGACGTCATATTCGGTCACGCGGTACAGCCAATCACTGCTGTTATTACCGTCAACCTCAAGCCGCCAATCGCGTTGGCCGTCCTCAGCTTGAAATGCAAAGATAATCTGATCGCCGCTGTCCAAAACTGTTTCAAGAGTTGAAATTGTACCATCCGCATTGTTGGTGGTCGTTCTGGTATCCCATGCAAATGCGTTGCCGACATCCGCCGATGTTATCGCTGTCCGCACACCACTTTCGCCAAAGGATTAAGTCCGTTCCATGCCATTATCAAAGACAGTCACACGCTCAGAAATCGCGCCTGTTGCGTCAAAGTTAGTGGTCGTACTCAGCCAATTTTTTACGTCCAACGTATCTTGGATTTCAATAGATGCACGTTGCCCATCCACCCATTGTTCACCTCTTACGATTCCACTGTCAAAAGTGGTGGTTTTCGCATCGCGCAGACCCGCCGCATCGTAAGTCGTGACAATCTCGGACCAAGATTTGACATCAAGTGTGTCCCGTTGTTCGATACTCGTTCTTGCCCCATCCGCCCAAAAATCGAGGCGAACTATTCCATTATCATACGTGATCCCCTCGACCGTCAACGCACCAGATACATCGAAATTCGAGGATTTATCGGTCCAATTATACACGTCACCGTTGTCGGCCTTGAACATATTTGTCTTAACGCCATCCGCCCAAAACTCGAGATGAACTACGCCAGTATCGAATTCGGTGACGATCATCTCGCGTTGACCGCTGGCGTCGAACCTGTCGCTTTGTGTTGTCCAATTTTTGACATCGCCTAAGTCATATCGATCCACTGCCGCGACTTTGCCGTCATGGTAACGGGTTGTTACACTCAGACCATTGTCGTAGATTACATCGCGTTGCTGAATGACGCCAAAATCATAATCAGTGAAGATTGATGACCAAATTTTCGCGTCTTGGTCATCGCTCATTATTGTTCTGTCGAGCCAGCCGTATCGATTGAACAATTCAGTAAACAAAACGCCATTGTCATAAAGCGTTCCGCGACCGGTCATAACGCCATTTTCATCATAGTTGGTGCCGCGGCTTGTCCAATTGAAAACACCGCCGACAGTGGCAATACCCCCATCGGCGCCTGCATCTGTGATTTGTATCGACGAAAGCGTTCCAAATTCATAAAAACTGATTGACGATACGCCATTGTCATAGACGTAACCGATAAATTCGATAACGCCGTCAAAATCGTAGCTCGTAGATTTTCGGTCCCAGCTGAACTGGCTTTCAGTGTCGTAAATTGTTGTAATTGGCATCTTAAAATCGCCCTCGTAAAATCAACTTAAAAGTGTTGATAAATTCGAACTGTGGCGGCAAGTCGTCAAGATTGTGTTTGGATTGCGTTAAAGTTGACGGCATAAAAAAGGCCCGCCTGATTGCTCAGACGGGCCCAATTTCGTTTTAGATTAACAGGCTTAGTTGTTCATCTTTGCGACTTCAGCCGCGAAGTCTTCTTTTTCAACTTCGATGCCTTCACCAACTTCAAGACGCACAAAGCCAGTGATTTCGACGCCGGCATCTGTTGCAGCCTGTGCAACTGTCACGTCAGGGTTCACAACGAACTGCTGGTTGAGCAATGTGACCTCAGCCATGAATTTCTTCATGCGGCCAACGATCATTTTCTCGATCACAGCTTCTGGCTTGCCAGACTCGCGTGCGATGTCCATCTGAACAGTCTTTTCTTTCTCGACAACAGATGCGTCAAGATCAGCTTCGGACAAGGACACTGGGTTTGCAGCAGCGATGTGCATTGCAACCTGACGGCCAAATGCTTCGTTATCGCCGGACAGTGCAACCAGAACGCCGATGTTGCCCATGCCAGGTGCAGCAGCATTGTGGACATAGTTCACAACAGATGCACCTTCAACGACAGCCATGCGGCGGACCGACATGTTTTCGCCGATGATCGCAACTGCGTCGATAACAGTCTGTTCAACAGTTTTGCCGTCCAGATCAGCAGCCTTTAGGCTGTCGATGTCGGATGTGCCAATCGCAACTTCAGCAATGCCAGCAACCATCTTCTGGAAGTCAGCATTTTTGCCTACAAAGTCGGTCTCGGAGTTCACTTCAACAGCAACACCTTTGCCGCCTTTAACAGCAACAGCCACAAGACCTTCCGCAGCCGTACGGCCGGATTTCTTAGCAGCTTTTGCCAAACCTTTGGTGCGCAGCCAATCGACAGACGCTTCCATGTCACCAGCATTTTCAGTCAACGCTTTTTTAGCGTCCATCATGCCTGCGCCTGTGCTGTCGCGCAGTTCTTTTACCATTGCAGCGGTAATAGCCATGTCTCTACTCCGTATGAGGAAATTCAAAATTGGATCGAGGCGAGGTTACCCCCGCCTCGTGATTGTTTTGCCAAATGGCGCCGCTTTAGGAAGCAGCAGCCTCGTCAGCAACAACTTCTTCAGCGAACTCTTCCATTGCACCCATGTCAACGCCAGCTGCACCGAGCTGAGCGGACATGCCGTCAAGCGCTGCGCGTGCAGCCAAGTCGGTGTAAAGTGCGATAGCACGTGCCGCATCGTCGTTGCCTGGAATGACGTAATCGATGCCATCTGGGGAACAGTTGGTGTCAACAATCGCCACAACTGGGATGCCAAGCTTTTTAGCTTCTGCAATCGCCAATGTTTCTTTGTTCACGTCGATGACGAAAAGCAGATCAGGAACACCGCCCATTTCGCGAATGCCGCCCAAAGACGCCTGCAGCTTGCCCTGCTCACGTTCCATGCCAAGACGTTCTTTCTTGGTCAAACCGTCAAAGCCGTTCTCGGACGCCGCATCAATCGCCTTCAGGCGCTGGATGGACTTGGAAACAGTCTGCCAGTTGGTCAATGTGCCGCCGAGCCAACGGTGGTTCATGTAGTATTGAGCGCATCGCTCTGCAGCGTCTGCAACTGGCTTTGCGGCCTGACGCTTGGTGCCGACGAACAAGATACGGCCGCCCTTGGCGACTGTGTCACGGATCACGTTCAACGCTTGGTCAAGCATTGGAACTGTCTGTGTCAGGTCCATGATGTGGATGCCGTTACGGCTGCCATAAATGTGATGTTGCATCTTTGGGTTCCAGCGCGCGGTCTGGTGGCCAAAGTGAACGCCAGCTTCAAGCAGCTGACGCATGGTGAACTCGGGAAGAGCCATGTGTGTATTCCTTTTCCGGTTTGACCTTGGGCGGGGGTATCGACGCTAATGCGCCAACCGGTGGACATAACGGGATTTCTCCCCGATCTGCCCGCCCCCGCTTGGGGATTTAGTGAGGCTCCATTAGCCCAAGCCAGTAGGGGTTGCAAGTGGTCGAGCCTCCGGCGGGAGTATTTTCAACAAAGCGAGGCAAAATTAAAGAAATACCCGTTCAATGAACCAATATGCACCTACAAATGCGATCGCAACGGATGCCGGAACGGCAACTATCTTGCGGTAAGCATCGACCTGGTCGCGCAGTTGTATTGATCCAAAGCACAACACGAAGATCGCAAGCAGCGGGGCCGCGAATAGCCACGTCGGGTTTTCAATCGCTGTGCTGATAACACTTGGGTTCAGCCAGATAAGTGCTGCGGTGGCAACGCCCAACACGACGTAAAGCACTTTGCCCTGAAAGGCCTCGTTGTTGCCCCGATCCACCTGCAAGGCTTGCCAGACGCACAGGAACATCACTGCGATCACCGCAAGTTGGCCAATTTCAACGCCGATGTTGAACCCTATCAACGCAGGTACAAACGCGCTTTCAGGTAATCCGAATTCAGCAAGCACGGACGCAAAACCAAGGCCGTGCAGTAGGCCAAATCCAAACACGACAAAAGGCCGCCAAGGGCTCAGGTTTTTCATAAAGATGTTTTCGACTGCGACGTAAACGATTGATGCCGCGATCAGTGGTTCAACAATGCTACCCGGTACGACCACATAGCCAAGCGCGGCCAGTGCCAGCGTGATTGTGTGCGCCAATGTGAACAGCGATACTTGGGTCAGCAGCGGGCGCATACGGGCTGACAGGAAAAACAGACCAAGCACAAATAGAATGTGATCAAGCCCCTTTGGCACGATATGGTCAAACCCGATAGGAATATAGCGCACAAACGTTTGCCACCCACTGGCTTGATCGCCACCTGCTAGGGCAATCGGATCTGACATTGCGCCAGCTTCTAAATAGCCATCGTATGGCGCATCGACGCCCATTTGGCGCAAGACCAGCACCCCAAATTCAGGCGCCCAGCCGACTTGGACTGATTGTGCCCCAGCGGGAAGCACGGCCGTGAATGACAGGTTCGATGCGCGCACAACGTCTGTGTCGCCAATAGGGTCAACGCTTAGGGTGGGGTTTTCAGCGATCACGGCAACACCGTCAGCCAAAACCATGACTTTGTTCGCCATCTGGGGCCAAAATTCAGCGAAACGAGCCTCGAGATCAGCAGCGGTAAGCGCGCGCAAGGCGTCGTAGGTGGCCGCCTGCGGGGCCGCATTGGTATCAAACACCTCCGTTTGGTCGATCCCTGCGATAAAGCTTTCTAAATTAAGCCGGACATCAAACGTCAGGCTGTCACCCTCTTGGGTCATATCCGCGATGGATGGCAGGACCTCATGTGCTGACACGGGTGACAAGGATGTGATCCAAATCAGGACTGCGCTTGACAATAGGCGGACAAAGAACAGTTTGGGGCTAACAGAAAAGGACGGCATCATGCGGAAACTTGCTTTCATTCTTGGTCTTTTGGCGGCCCCAGCGGCAGCACACGAGTTTTGGCTCGAACCATTGGCGTATCAGGTTGAAGCAGACGGTAATCTGACAGCTCATATTGTCAACGGGCAGGACTTTAAAGGTGTCAAACTTCCTTTTGTTCCGCAGCGGTTCACCCATTTCATTGCCTTCAATGGTGGCGATAGCCAGCAAGTCACCAGCCGAATCGGCGATAGCCCTGCCCTTGATCAGGCGCCCGTGTCCGAAGGGTTGAACATCGTTGCCTATCAGGCGCGCAATTCTGACGTATCATACGAGGCTTGGGAAAAATTCCAAAAATTCTTGGATCACAAAGACCTTGGGGATCAGTTGGCAAACCACGAGGCGCGCGGTTTCCCGCTTGAGAACTTTAAAGAAGTCTATTCGCGGTATTCCAAAACCTTAATCGGTGTTGGCAGCGCGGCAGGTGCGGATAAACGGGTCGGATTAGAAACCGAGATCGTTGCACTGACCAACCCCTACATCGATGATTTATCTGCGGGCATGCGTGTGCAGTTGTTCTACCGGACAGATGTGCGTGCCAACGAACAGATCGAGGTATTTGAAAAAAACCAAGACGACGTTGCCAACATATTTTTGGTCCGCACAGATGATCAAGGCATCGCGACTGTTCCGGTCAAATCGGGGTATTCGTATATGCTTGATGCAGTTGTGTTACGCGAGCCAGCCGCGCAACTGGCCGCTGATACTGGGGCGGCATGGGAAACGCTTTGGGCAAACCTGACTTTCATGGCACCCTGACTTGCGCCCGCCCGTGTGTTTCGTCAAAAGCGATGCATGACACACAAAACTGATATTATTTGCATCGGGTCCGTGCTTTGGGACGTGATTGGTCGCGCCGCAAGCCATATGCGCGTCGGCTCTGACGTTCCAGGCCGGATCACGCGCCTGCCCGGCGGGGTCGCGATGAACATTGCGATGACCCTGCGCCGGTTTGGCATGCGCCCTGCCCTGTTATCCGCCATTGGCCGCGACGCCGAAGGTAACGAGCTGGTCGCCGAGGCACAGCGCATGGGGCTGATCTGCGATTACCTTTACCGGTCCGCTGACCTGCCCACCGATGTCTATATGGCCATTGAGGGTGCCAACGGGTTGGTTGCTGCCATCGCTGACGCGCATTCGCTCGAGGCATCAGGTGACAAAATCCTGCGCGCCATGGGCGATGGGCGGCTGGGAACAGCAAGCGCGCCTTTCACCGGACCTGTCGCATTGGACGGTAACCTGACCGAAGAATTGCTACAGACGATTGCCAAATCACCGCTGTTTGCGCGCGCGGATCTGCGTGTCGCCCCCGCATCTCCCGGTAAGGCCGCGCGCCTGTTGGCCTTAATGGACCACCCCACGGCTACGCTTTATGTCAATTTGGAAGAGGCCGGCTTGCTTTGCCAAACGGAATTTTCAACATCACATGACGGGGCTGCGGGGTTGCTTAAACGTGGGGCGCACCGCGTGCTGGTTACCGACGGTGGCAATGCGGCCTCTGAGGGAACGGCAGAGGATATCATCAGCCACACACCGCCCGCCGTGTTGGTCACGCGCGTGACAGGTGCTGGCGATACATTTATGGCCGCCCATATCGCGTCAGAGGCCCAAGGCATGGACCGCATGGCCGCATTGACCCGCGCAGGCAACGCTGCCGCAATCTACGTATCCGGAGAGACCCCTTTATGACGTTCCCTATGACATTCAGCGCAGAAGTCGCCGCAGCGCGCGCCGCTGGCACCCCTATTGTGGCGCTTGAAAGCACGATCATCACCCACGGCATGCCGTTCCCGCAAAACGTTCAAACGGCAAGGATCGTCGAACAAGATGTGCGCGACGGCGGGGCAACACCTGCAACGATCGCTGTAATGAACGGCGCGCTGCATATTGGGCTTGAGGCTGATCAGCTTGACGGGCTTGGCCAAGCAACCGACGTGGCAAAGTTGTCTCGGGCAGATATTGCGGCCTGCATTGCGATGGGCGGCACTGGGGCCACAACAGTTGCAGCCACCATGATTGCCGCGCATCTGGCAGGTATCCACGTATTTGCAACTGGCGGTATCGGCGGCGTTCACCGCGGCGCAGAAACCAGCTTTGACATTTCCGCGGATCTGAATGAATTGGCACATACACCTGTGACCGTTGTGGCCGCTGGGGCCAAAGCAATCTTGGATCTAGAAAAAACTTACGAGGTCCTCGAAACCCTCGGCGTGCCGGTTATCACCTATGGTCAAGATATGCTGCCTGCGTTTTGGTCGGCTGCATCAGACATGGCATCACCTCTGCGCATGGACACCGCGACCCAGATCGCATCGGCGCAGATCACCCGCACTGCGATGGGCCTGTCTGGCGGTCAGCTAATCTGCAACCCGATCCCACTGGACGCACAAATCCCTGCCGAAGTACTGGCACCCGTCATTGCACAAGCTCTGTCAGAGGCAGACGCCCAATCAATCAACGCGAAATTGGTCACGCCATTCCTGCTTGGTCGCATATTCGAGCTGACAGAGGGGCGGTCGCTGGTCGCAAACATCGCATTGGTGCGCAATAACGCTGTGCTGGCGGCCAAAATCGCAGGCGAAATGGTGAAACAAAGCGGTTAACCTTGTCGGGACAGATATCTTTGCCTAAATGGCAGTTAACGGTTTCGTAATTGGCGGATGACGATGGATCACTTCACTGACGACGGCAAAAAGGTACGGCGCGGCATCATTACGCGGCTGCGGGGCAACTTCCTTGCGGGCCTCATCATTGTTGCGCCGATTGGGCTAACGCTTTACTTGGTTTGGTCGGTTGTCGGCTGGATCGACAGCTGGGTTTGGCCGTTTATCCCCGATTATTACCAACCCGAGGAGCTTGTTAACCGCTTTTTCCGCTCCGAGGGCGGCGATCTAATCCGCGTCAATGTGCGCGGAATCGGGGTCGTCATTTTCTTGGTGTTCACAATACTGGTCGGCTGGATCGGCAAAGGCATCTTGGGCCGATCCATGTTGCGGTTCGGCGAAAGCATGGTCGAACGGATGCCCGTCGTCCGCTCAATCTATAACGGCGTCAAACAGATCGCCGAAACCGTGTTTTCCCAGCGCGACACATCATTTGATAAGGCTTGCCTGATCGAATATCCGCGCAAAGGCATTTGGGCGATCGCGTTTATCTCGACCAACGCGCGCGGCGAAGTACGCACAAAAATCTCTGACGGCGAAGATATCGCGACAGTGTTTTTGCCCACGACGCCCAACCCGACATCTGGGTTCTTGTTGTTCCTACCGCGCAGTGACGTCAAGGAATTGGACATGACCGTTGAAGACGCGGCCAAGCTCGTGATCTCTGCAGGGTTGGTTTACCCCAATGGCAAAGACCCGACCAAGCCACCTGCCCTGTGATCGGCCCGATCAGCACAGGGTTTGTAACTGGCTTTGCGCTTATTCTCGCGATTGGGGCGCAAAATGCGTTTGTGCTACGGCAAGGACTAGCACGACAACATATATTCTGGCTGTGCCTGCTGTGTGCGACATCTGACGCGCTGCTAATCGCTGCAGGTGTGTTTGGCTTTGGCGTTATCGTCGAACAGGCACCACTGTTACCGCACATTATGGCTTGGGGCGGCGCTGCATTCCTAAGTGTGTACGGGGCAATGCGGCTATGGGCTGCGTATCAAGGCGACTACAATATGCAGCTTTCTGGGCAATCAGCAGGGCTGTGGGCGACGCTTGCGACGGGGGCTGCGTTCACTTGGTTGAACCCGCATGTCTACCTCGACACTCTGGGCTTAATAGGCGCAATTTCCACACAATACGACATGAATATCGATCGCTATCTGTTTGGTATTGGGGCAATTTTATCGTCTTACGTGTTTTTCTTTAGCCTAGGTTATGGCGCACGACTGCTCGCGCCGGTGATGCAATCAGCGCGCGCGTGGCGTATCCTTGATGTTTTGATCGGCCTCTTGATGTGGGCGCTTGCGATCAAGCTGATCAGCTGATCACAGGGCCGTCCAGCCGCCATCAACGCTAATAGTCGTGCCAGTAATTTGCGCCGCAGCATCAGAGCACAGGAAATTCACCGTGCCACCCAATTGTTCCACAGTCGCAAATTCTTTGGATGGTTGGCGGGCGAGCATGACGTCTTTGATCACCGCTTCGCGGTCCATACCGTATTCTTTCATGGTCTCAGGGATCTGCGCCTCGACCAATGGCGTTAGCACATAGCCCGGGCAAATGGCGTTCGCGGTGATCGGTTCTTGTGCGGTCTCTAAGGCGACAACCTTTGTCATGCCAACAATGCCGTGCTTAGCGGCCACATAGGCGGATTTATACGGCGACGCGGTCAAACCGTGGGCCGATGCGATGTTCACAATCCGGCCCCAGCCATTTTCCCGCATACCTGGCAAGGCAGCAGCCGTTGTATGAAACGCGGATGACAGGTTGATCGCAATAATTGCATCCCATTTGTCAGCCGGAAAATCCTCAATCGGGGCGACGTGTTGAATACCTGCATTATTCACCAAGATATCACAGCGACCAGACTCCACTATCAGGCGGCGGCAATCGTCAGATTTTGACATATCAGCCGCGATGTATTTTGCCTCAACACCGAATTCCGCTGCAATTCCAGCCGCCAGCGCGTGGTCGTCAGCGCTGTCAGAATATGAATTCAGCACGACGTTCACACCAGCCTTGGCCATTTCGCGCGCAATTCCCAGCCCGATGCCTGAATTTGATCCGGTAATGACAGCGGTTTTTCCTGCAAGCGACATGAGGGGTTATCCTTGATGAGGTAAATTGTTGAGACGTATATAATTGCTGCACCTGCAAAATACACCAATAAACGCATTATGCGCAGAACCGATTCTTAGCCGATTCCCAGCACCGTCCAAAATATCCAAAAACTGCGCAAAAGCCCAAAAAAAACGCCCGCACAAGGCGGGCGTAAAGTTATTGAGGCAGGTTTCATACAGGCAAGAAACCTATCGAGCAGTGCACTTGTTATAAGCAATTGCGCGCCTGCATCCAAGCTAAAAGTTTGATAAGTCACAAAACCCTCTTTACGGTCACAGCTAACGTTTACAGGGATCAAAGGGATTGTTTCCAAAATGAAACCAGAGTTTTTCACGCAGTTGACGCGTTTTGGTGCCGTGGCATCGATCATTATGGCGGGGTCCGTGGCCTTGGCTGAACCAAAGCATGGCATAGCTATGTATGGGGAACCGGCCCTACCACCAGATTTTGCGCATCTCCCTTATGCCAACCCTGATGCGCCATCGGGCGGCAAAATGGTGACGGCGAACGTCGGATCGTTCGACAGCCTTAATCCGTACATCCGAAAAGGCTCGGTTCACTGGCAGTTGCGGTATCTTACAGGTGACAGTTTAATGGGCCGTTCATTGGACGAACCTTTTTCTCTTTACGGTGTTATTGCCGAATCGATTGAAACTGGACCGAATCGCGAGTGGGTCGAATTCACGCTGCGTGAGGGCGCTAAATTCAACGACGGCAGCCCGATCACCGTTGAAGACGTCATTTGGTCGTATGAAACTTTAGGTACGCAAGGTCACGGTCGGTATCGCGGTTTTTGGGCCAAGGTTGAAACCCTTGAGGCCACAGGCCCGCGTTCGGTTCGATTTACCTTTAATATCGCAGATAAAGAATTGGCGCTGCTTGCGGGCTTGCGTCCGATCCTTAAAAAATCCCAATGGGAAGGTATGGAGTTTGCCGACAGCGGTCTCGGCATCGTGCCTATTGTATCGGGCGAATACCGGATCGCAGAATTCGAGGCGGGTCGGTTTATATCGTTCCAGCGCGATCCTGATTATTGGGCCAAAGACATCCCCTTTAAAGTCGGCATGGGTAACCTCGATGAAATCCGGCTTGAATTTTTCGGCGACCAAACCGCCGCATTCGAGGCGTTTAAAGTCGGCATGGTCAATACCCAGCGCGAATTCAACGTGGCCAAATGGGAAGGGCAGTATAACTTCCCGCGTGTAGAAAACGGCGAGGTAGTCAAAGCGGTCCTGCCCCACGAACGTCCATCAGGCATGACGGGTTATGTGATGAATTCGCGCAGCGATGTGTTTTCCGATTGGCGGGTCCGCGATGCGATGCTGCAAATCTTCAACTTTGAATTCATCAACGAGGCGATGACCGGCAGCCAACAACCACGCATCACGTCTTATTGGTCCAACTCACCGCTGGCGATGACGTCTGGCCCAGCGACGGGCCGCGTTGCCGAATTCCTCGCGCCGTTCACTGCCGACCTGCTTCCGGGCACGCTCGAGGGCTACGCCCTGCCCGTATCTGACGGATCAGAGCGAAACCGTGCTGGTATCCGCGCGGCATTAGCACAATTAGAATCCGCAGGCTGGACAGTGCAAGACGGCGTGCTTGCCAATGCAAGCGGCAAACCGTTAACGTTTGAGATCCTTTTGCAAAACGGCGTATCGGAACAAGCCGCTATCATGGATATGTTCACCCAGTCCCTATCGCGGATTGGCGTAACTCCATCGGTGTCATCAGCAGACAGCGCGCAGTTCAAAGAACGCACCGATGCCTACGATTTTGACATGACGTATTATCGGCGAAGCGTGTCGCTGTCTCCGGGCAACGAACAATACGCCTACTACGGGTCAGAACGCGCAGACGAAGTTGGCGGACGTAACCTAATGGGCGTGAAGTCGGCGGCCGCAGACGCGTTGATTGGGCGGTTGTTGAATTCTGACAGCCAAGATGATTTTCGCGCAGCCGTCGCAGGTCTTGACCGTGTGCTCACCGCTGGACGGTATGTATTGCCAATCTATCAATGGAACATTAGCCGGATCGCTTCAGGCAAGGAGCTGAAATTTCCGGAATACCTGCCGATCTTTGGCGATTGGCCAGGTTGGCAGCCAGATGCTTGGTGGTATGAAGAATAAACTATTATGGACCGGCCACAGCGCCGGTCCTTTTATCAAGAAAAGTGAACACAGATGAAAAAATTGATTTTGATGGCGGCCCTTTTGGGCCTACTGCAAGCCTGCACCGTTGCGCGCGTTGCAGGAGGTGCGGCCGTCGGCGCAGGGCAATTGGCACTAGGCGCGGTTGATGTTGTTTTGTAATACTGCTGTTACAAAGCCGATATAGGCAGGCGAAAGATTACAAACCGAAAGCAATCATGAACATCCTTGTCTTATGTACTGGTAACTCTGCCCGCTCTATCCTGCTTGAAAGCATCCTGACCCACCGTTCCGGCGGGCGCGTCACTGCGTTTTCAGCAGGGTCAAAACCCGCAGGCAAGGTCCATCCACAGGCTGTGCGCCTTTTGAATGCCCATGATTATCCCACCGATCAACTAAGGTCCAAAAGCTGGGACGAGTTTGGCACTGACGGTGCCCCGAAAATGGATGTGGTCATAACGGTTTGTGGGTCCGCCGCAGCAGAGGAATGCCCCTACTGGCCCGGCGCGCCCATCCGTGTGCATTGGGGGGTCGAAGACCCCGCCGCCGCCGCCGAACCCGATTGGGACGCCGCATTTACAACGGCCTATGATCAATTGCACACACGTGCGATGGCGTTTCTTGCGCTGGATATCGCGCATATAGACCAAGAAACTTTGACCAAGGAATTGATCCAAATTGGCACCCTCTAATTCCACAAAGCTATTCGCCGAAGGCCTTGGCACCGCATTCCTATTGATCGGGGTCGTCGGCTCCGGGATCATGGGCGAAAGCCTGGCGGACGGAAATACCGCCATCGCCCTGCTTGCCAACGCCATCGCCACTGGCTGCATCCTTTACGTGATCATTACAACGCTTGGGCCCGTGTCGGGGGCGCATTTCAATCCAATCGTCACACTGGCCTTTGCCTTTCGGGGTGAACACGCATGGAAAATGGTTGCCCCCTATATTGCGGTGCAAATCAGCGGTGGTATCCTTGGGGTTTGGGCGGTGCATCTCATGTTTGATCTGCCAATCATGCAAGCCTCGACCACACTGCGCACAGGCACCGCGCAATGGTCTTCGGAAATCATCGCAACGTTTGGGCTGCTCTTCGTGATCTTTGGTGGCTTGCGTCACAAGGTCGACGCGGTGCCGCCACTTGTCGCACTGTATATCACGGGCGCTTATTGGTTCACTTCATCCACAAGCTTTGCCAACCCTGCGGTCACCATTGCGCGCGGGTTTTCAGACACATTTGCAGGCATTGCGCCAAGCAACATTGCGATGTTCATCGTGATGCAGATTGTCGGCTTGGTCATTGGACATTTTGTGCTGACGCGGTTGTTCAACTCAGACCAGTGATGTCACCCACAATAGGGTCGCATCATCTGCACTGACTGAAATGACATTGTGACCCATCGAGGCATCGTAATATGCGCTGTCGCCGCGGCTTAGGGACACTGGCTCGTAAAATTCGGTAAACAACTGAATTTTACCGGTCAGGACGTACAAAAATTCTTCGCCGTCATGGCGGACCCATCCATCAAAATCATCCATACTGCGGGCGCGCACTCGGGTCTGATATGGCAGCATCTTTTTGGCGGTCAGTGTGTTGGCAAGGATGTTGTGCTCATAGGTCGTCGTGATCTTTTCACCACCGTCACCCGCAAGGGTCGTGACCATCCGGCCATTCACCTGATCGCGCGAAGGCGGGGTAAACAATTGCGGCACCGATATCTGCAAACCTACCGCCAGCTTTTTTAAAGCCTCATATGTTGGCGACATCTGCCCGTTTTCAATCTTCGACAACGTGGACCGCGCAAGCCCAGCTTGATTGGCCGCCTGCTCTAACGTCCAATCTTGGGCTTTGCGCAGTTCACGCACACGCGCACCAAGGTCAAGCGGTTGGGCTTTCCCATCTGTGCCGTCTTCATGCGCGATACGGATTAAATCTTTTGGATCAATGTCTGACATAGTTGCGTCATAGAACGCAGGGCGTGGGCTTGCAACCATCCGCCCCGCGCCGTAGCGATAGATCATGCTTTCTTTGACCACACCAATCGCGCCCATGGCGGCCCCCGCCTCGTTTAACATGGCGGCGCATGTTCTGCGCCATGTGGACCAGCTTGGTGATAAAGTAGCCCTCTCTATCTTGCACAACGACAGGACCGAAGATTGGACCTACGCCATGCTTGGCCAAGCCGTATGCGGTACCGCCCAAGGGCTTTTGGATATGGGCCTGTGCGCAGGTGATCGTATCTTAATGCGGCTTGGGAATTCGGCGGATTTTCCGGTCGCTTATCTTGGTTGCATCGCTGCAGGCATGATCCCTGTGCCGCTTTCCGCGCAATTGACGCCTCTCGAAGTCCAACAAATCGCAGGCAACATTTGCCCCGCGGCTACCATTCAAAGTGACACTACCGCGGTCGGCACTGACAGGACCATTACACCCGATACATTGCGGACGTTTCACACCCTGCCACCTGCCGCTTTTGCAATGGGCGACCCAAACCGGCCCGCCTACATCATCCATACGTCCGGCACATCAGGTCAACCGCGCGCCGTTGTGCACGCGCACCGCGCCGTTTGGGCACGTCAAATGATGTGGGATGGCTGGTATGGATTGCAGAGCTGTGACCGGATGCTGCACGCAGGCGCGTTCAACTGGACATATACGCTGGGGACAGGCCTGATGGACCCTTGGGCGATCGGGGCCACCGCGTTGATCCCCGCAGATGGGACAGACGCCGCCGCCCTGCCCGCCTTAATGGTCCAACATGACGCCACGCTTTTTGCCGCAGCCCCTGGGGTCTACCGACGACTGCTACGCAGCGACATGCCTACAATGCCCGCCTTGCGTCACGGCCTGTCTGCTGGTGAAAAACTGCCCGATGACACGCGAAATGCTTGGCAGGCGAAAACCGGCACGGCCGTGCACGAAGCATTCGGGATGTCGGAATGCTCGACCTTTATATCCGGCAGCCCATCAAACCCTGCACCACCCCATGCATCAGGTTTTGCGCAAAGCGGACGACAAGTTGCGATGATCGACAACGGCCAGCCCGTACCGCGCGGCACCGTCGGCACGATCGCGATACACAAAGATGACGCTGGCTTGATGCTTGGCTATCTTAATGCACCCGCAGACACCGCCGCGAAATTTGACAGTGATTGGTTCATGACGGGTGACATGGGCATTATGGGCGACGACGGTGCGATCAGCTACGCTGGACGCCGCGATGACATGATGAACGCGGGCGGCTACAGGGTCAGCCCAATAGAGGTTGAAACGGTACTTTGTGCCCATCCGAATATCACCGAGGCTGCTGCATGTGCAGTTCACGTAAAAAAGGACGTCACCGTCATTGCGGCCTTCTACACCAGCGCACATATGTTAGATAACGAACAACTGACCGCATGGTGTGCGGACCGACTTGCGGGCTACAAATGCCCACGCCTTTTCATTGCCTGCGATACGTTACCACGCGGCGCGAATAACAAATTACTGCGCCGTGTACTGCGCCAAAACTGGGAGACCGCAAATGGTCAAACTTGATATCATCTCTGATCCAATCTGTCCGTGGTGCTATATCGGCAAGGCCAATCTGGACAAGGCGCTGACGCAGTTCCCCGACCACCCATTTACTATCGAATGGCACCCATTCCAACTGAACCCAGACATGCCCGCTGAAGGCATGGATCGGCGCGCTTACCTGGAAGGCAAGTTTGGCGGCAAGGAAGCCGCGATCAAAGCCTACGCACCCGTTGTTAGCAGTTCTGAAAAGGCTGGCGCACTGATCAACTTTGAGGCAATTAAGACCACGCCCAACACGATCAACGCGCATCGTTTGATCCATTGGGCAGGCATAGAGCAGCGGCAAACCTACGTCGTGGACCTGTTGTTTAAGGCCTACTTTGTCGACGGGCGCGACATTGGCAGCGCCGAAGTCCTTGCGGATATTGCAGACACTGCCGAAATGGACGCAGGCATGGTCACCCGCCTCTTGGACACCGATGAAGACCTGACCAGCATCCGTGAGCGCGATGCGCACAGCCGTAAAATGGGGATATCTTCGGTGCCGACATTTATCGTCGCACAGCAACATGCCGTACCCGGCGCACAGCCACCCGAAATGTGGGTCAAAGTCATCTCTGACATCCAAGAGCAGATTGCAGCAGACGCATGAAACCAGTGACAAAACGCCTGCCACAAGCCGAATTTATCGCGCTTATGGCAATGCTTGCAGCCACAATCGCGTTCTCCATCGACGCGATGCTGCCCGCCCTGCCCGAAATTGCAGCGGAGCTATCGCCAAATAATTTGAACCGCGCTCAGCTTATCCTCACCAGCTTCGTGCTTGGCATGGGGATAGGCACGTTCTTTACCGGCCCACTGTCTGATGCATTTGGACGCAAACCCGTGATGGTTGGTGGTGCGGTGCTTTATATCCTTGCGACAACAATGGCATGGGCGTCCACAACAATGGAGATGATGCTGATCAGCCGCATTCTCATGGGCGTTGGGGCCGCAGGACCAAGGGTCGTTGCCATGGCCATGGTGCGCGACATCTACGGTGGGCGCGACATGGCACGGATCATGTCCTTTGTAATGATGGTCTTTGCGCTTGTGCCCGCACTTGCGCCAACGATGGGGCACTACATTATCATCGGCTTTGGCTGGCGCGCCATTTTTGTGGCCTTCATCGTATTCAGCCTTGCAACAGCCATTTGGCTCATGCTGCGGCAACCCGAAACTTTGGCCGTCTCGGACCGGCGCCCACTCGACTTCAAATCATTGGTCGCTGGCACGAAAGAGGTATTTTCGATCCGCACGACGCGCTTATCTATCATGATCCAAACACTTACATTTGGGAGCCTGTTTGCATCGCTATCATCAACGCAACAACTGTTTGACGTGACTTACGGTCAAGGCGATGTGTTTCATCTGTGGTTCGGAGGGATCGCAATTATAGCAACCTCCGCAAGCATTCTGAATGCGAAATATGTAGGACGCTTGGGCATGCGCGCGATTATCCGAATGACGTTCATCGGACAAATTGCTCTGACAAGTCTGCTCATTTTAATTACACTGGCAGGCGGTCCATATTGGCTCACGTTTGGCATGTTCGTGGTCTGGACAATTGGCGTGTTTACGCAGGCTGGCCTGACCATCGGCAACCTGAACGCGCTGGCAATGGAACCAGTGGGTCACATTGCAGGGATCGCGGCGTCCATCATCGCAGCCTTATCGACCGTGGGTGCCGTGATCATCGCGGCGCCCATTGGTTTGGCATTCAATGGGACACCACTGCCAATGGCCATTGGTACGCTTGCTTGCGTAACCCTTGGGCTATGGCTCACCACCAAAATCAAACGACCAGGCGAAGATTAACCCTTCGCCTTTTCCTCTTTTAGCTTCACGGCAAGATCACGGGCGATGTTAAACGCGCCTTGGATCTTGTCGCGTTCCTTGGCCCAATCGCGCATTACGACAATCTTATTGTCTTTGACCTTGGCCTTGCCCTTTTGATCATTGATGAAATCCACAAGGCCCGACGGCGATGCAAACTTATCGTTATGGAACTGGATCGTGGCGCCCTTTGGCCCCGCATCCAGCTTGGCAATGCCTGCCTTTTTGCACATCGCCTTAATGCGAACGACGAGCATAAGCGTGTTCACCTCGCGCGGCAGCGTACCAAAGCGGTCAATCAGCTCAGCGGCAAAGCCTTCAAGCTCAACCTTCGTCGTCAGATCAGAAAGGCGACGGTACAGACCGAGCCGGACATCCAGATCAGGGATATATGTGTCAGGGATCAGCACAGGCACACCAAGGTTGATCTGCGGCGCCCATTGGCCATCGTCGATAATACCTTCAGCGGCACCGGACCGGATTGCGTTAATCTGATCTTCCAGCATCTGTTGGTAAAGCTCGTAACCAACTTCACGCATCTGGCCTGACTGTTCTTCGCCCAGCAAATTACCCGCACCGCGAATATCCAAATCTTGGGATGCGAGCGTGAAACCAGCACCAAGCGTATCAATCGCGCCCAAAACGCGCAGACGCTTCTGCGCGGTATCCGTCAGCTTTTGGCGCGGTTTTGTGGTCAAATACGCATAGGCCCGCGTCTTAGATCGCCCAACACGGCCACGAATTTGGTAAAGCTGCGACAGGCCAAACATATCGGCACGCCACACGATCATCGTGTTGGCCGTCGGAATATCAAGTCCGGATTCAACAATCGTTGTGGCCAGCAACACATCGTACTTTCCGTCATAAAACGCGTTCATACGGTCATCCAACTCGCCCGCCGCCATCTGACCTGTTGCGGAAATATACGACACCTCTGGCACTTCGCGTTTCAGGAAATCTTCCATCTCAGCCATGTCCGCAATACGTGGCACAACGATGAACGACTGACCGCCACGGTAATGCTCGCGCAACAACGCCTCGCGCACCGTTATCGTGTCAAACTCAGAAACATAAGTCCGGATCGCAAGCCGGTCGATTGGCGGTGTTCCGATGATCGAAAGATCACGCACGCCCGACAAAGAAAGCTGCAATGTCCGTGGGATAGGCGTCGCAGTTAATGTCATCACATGCACATCGGTGCGCAATTGTTTTAGGCGTTCTTTGTGTTGCACACCAAATTTTTGCTCTTCATCAATGACCAGTAAACCAAGGTTCTTAAACTTCACGCCTTTGGCCATCAACGCATGTGTGCCAACCACGATATCTGCCGTACCATCAGCGATCCCGTCACGCGTAAGTCCGGCATCACGTGTGCCAACAAAGCGCGATAAAGGCCTGACATTAATCGGAAATCCACGAAAACGCTCTGCGAAGCTTTGATAGTGCTGACGGGCCAGCAAGGTTGTCGGTGCAATAATTGCAACCTGCACGCCACACATAGCGGCTACAAATGCGGCACGGATAGCGACTTCGGTTTTACCAAACCCAACATCGCCACAAATCAATCGGTCCATTGGTTTTCCGCTCGAAAGATCGGCCAAAACATCGTCGATCGCGCTCAACTGATCGTCCGTTTCGACATATGGAAAACGCGCCAAAAACTGATCCCAAAGCCCATCTGGCGGGTCCAATGCGGGCGCCGTGCGCAGCGCACGTTCGGCCGCCACGCGGATAAGTCGCTCTGCAATCTGGCGAATGCGGTCCTTGAGTTTGGCCTTTTTCGCCTGCCAAGCACCACCGCCCAGTTTGTCCAACAACCCCGTGTCGTGGCCAAATTTTGACAGCAGTTCAATATTCTCAACTGGCAGGTAAAGCTTTGAATTTTCTGCGTACTCCAGCAGTAGACACTCATGCGCCGCACCCAATGCCGTGATCACCTCAAGCCCGACAAACCGCCCAACTCCGTGGTCAACATGAACAACCATGTCACCGGGGTTCAGGCTGTTTGCTTCTGACAGAAAGTTCTCCGCGCGGCGTTTACGCTTGGTCTGACGAATAAGACGGTCACCAAGCACGTCTTGCTCGGAAATCACGGTTAGGCCGTCCGCCTCAAACCCAGCCTCCAACGGCCAAACAGCCAGATGCAGCCCGCGTTTTCCGATGCGTGAAAAATCAGTAACGGAAATAGTTTCGGCCAGACCTTCGTCTTCGATCAACCCCATAAGGCGCTCGCGCGCACCTTCGGAATAAGACGCAATGACAACTGGTCCCACATCCAATTTCACACGAATATGATCCGCTAATGCGCCGAAAAGACTGATACTTTCTTGCTGCCGTTCAGGCGAAAAATTACGCCCCGTCCGCGCGCCTGCATCAATCACACCAACGCCCGTGGCCTGCTTGCTTGGGGCAAACTGCAGCACACGTCGATCCGCAATAGCGGCGTCCCAAGCAGGATCATCCAAATAGAGCAACGCGGGCTCGGCAGGTTTATAGACGCTATCCATGCGGCCCTTTTGTTCAAGCGCGTGCATGCGAGTGCCGTATTGATCGTCAATGCTGTCCCATCGCGACACCCGCGCAGGGCCAACCTGATCGTCAAGCGTCACGGTAACATTGGGCAGATAATCAAACAGCGTTTCCAGATCGTCCTGAAAAAAGCCCAGCCAATGTTCAATGCCTGCATGTTTGCGGCCCGCACTGACCGCTTCATAAAGTGGATCATCAGTGCCTGCAGCGCCAAATGCGATCCGGTAATTCTGGCGAAACCGCGTAATGGCTTGTTCGTCCAGTATCACCTCGGACACAGGCGCAAGTTCGATCATCTTCAACTGTTCGGTTGTACGCTGAGACGCCGGATCAAACCTACGCGCGCCGTCCAGAACATCGCCAAACAGATCCAACCGCACAGGGCCGCTTTGCCCGGGTGGAAAAATATCAATTATCCCGCCGCGCACCGCATAATCACCTGGCTCCATCACTGTCGGGCTTTGCGTGAACCCCATGCGGACCAAAAATTCGCGCAGGGCCTTTTCATTAATCCGGTCGCCAACGCGGGCCTTAAACGCAGCATCGCGCAACAATGACCGCGCAGGTAATCGCTGTGTCGCGGCGGCCAACGATGTCAGCAGAACAAACCTATCTGGCATCCCGTGCACCAGCCCCGCCAGCGTCGCCATACGTGCGGCAGACACATCAGCATTTGGCGACACGCGGTCATAGGGCAAGCAGTCCCACGCCGGAAAAACGATCACAGGCATATCCGGCGCAAAAAATGCCAACGCCGACTGCATTGCGGCAAGCCGCTTATCGTCGCGCGCGACATGCATCACTGGGCCAGACTTTTCGACCTCAGCGAGGATCAGTTTGGCGTCGAACCCTTCGGGGGCGCCAGCGATAGTAATGTGTTTTGGGGTTGTCATGAAACCTGACCTACTGTGCGCCGCCGCCGTGTCAATGGGTCAGAGCCAGCGGACAACGGCCAAATTCTGGAACATGCCATAAAGAGCAGTCACAAAGATCGCAATCATCCCAATAATTTGTGTCCAAAGCCGCTGCCGCAGCAAAATGCGATACAAATCTTCACCTTTCGGATCAGTTGCCGCGATCAATCGGCCGGTCGATAATGTCATCGACCCAATAAGCGACAAAGGGAAAATCAGCAGAAAAACCGCCTGCGCAAGCTCGACGTCGTATCCAAACCCAATGGCCGCCAACGACGTAAGTAGGAAACACATGATCCCCAACAACCAAAGTCCCGCCATCGCCGCGACATTCAATTGGCGATTAATGCTGATACGAATCAAGTCCGCCAGATCTTCAGCCGCTTGCCCGCCGTTATTGCGTGCGCGGTAAATCATATCGGAAGGAACGCCCATCACCCAATTGCTGACCGTGGACCATAGAATCGCGACTAGAACCCAATACCAAAGGCTTGAGAACGATCGCAAATCGATCACGTGTAGGATTGCGTTGCTCCAGTCCAATGGGGGCAGCCTATTATTGTTGAACCGATTTTTTCGGACACTAGCAGCTACCACTGCAGGTTGCCCAGACTTGTTAAGCGTCAAAATCCATGCGACCAAACGTGTGTGACCAGAAAGGCCCGCTCTGATGAAACCTACCGTTGCCCCATTTCCCGCCGCACGTCTGCGCCGGATGCGCCATAGCCCGGCTTTGCGCGCGCTATCGCGTCAAAACGTGCTGACCCCGTCTGATTTCATCTGGCCGATTTTTGTTATGGAAGGCACGGACACCGAAGAACCGATAGCATCCATGCCCGGCGTCACCCGCAAAACAGTTGACCGCGCCGTTATTGCAGCCCGCGAGGCACACGCCCTTGGCATTCCCGCAATCTGTATTTTCCCGTATACTGGCATGGAACAACGGACCGACGATTGCGCTCTGGCATGGTCCGCTGAAAACATCAGCAACCGCGCGATCCGTGCGATCAAAGATGCGGTTCCAGATATCGCGATCATGACCGACATCGCGCTTGATCCCTATAATATCAACGGCCACGACGGCTTTGTCGAAAATGGGCAGATTGTGAATGACCGTACCGTTGAAGCCCTCGTGAAAATGGCGATTGCACAGGCGCAGGCTGGCGCGGACATTTTGGGACCGTCTGACATGATGGACGGGCGCATCGGTGCTATCCGATCTGCGCTCGAATCCGAAGGCTTTCAGAACGTCGCTATCCTGTCCTACTCGGCCAAATACGCCAGCAACTTTTACGGCCCGTTCCGTGATGCGGTTGGCGCGTCATCGGCCCTGACTGGTGATAAAAACACCTATCAAATGGACCCCGCCAACAGCGACGAGGCGTTACGACTGGTCGCGCGTGACCTGATGGAAGGCGCTGACATGGTCATGGTGAAACCCGGCATGCCGTATCTCGATATCTGCAGGCAGGTCAAAGACACCTTTGGCGTTCCGACCTATGCCTACCAAGTGTCCGGCGAATACGCGATGTTGCAGGCCGCCGCCGCAAACGGCTGGCTGAATGGCGATCAGGTGATGATGGAAAGCCTAATGTGCTTTAAACGCGCTGGCTGCGACGGCATTTTAACCTATTTTGCGCCCGCTGCGGCGAAACTTCTGAACGGTTAATCACTGTCCATTTTGGGGCAACCCATCAGCAATGTCGTAATAGTCGCCCTTGTCATCGGTAAATATGTGCAGTGCAAGCTTGGCACCCGTCGGGCCATCAAACGCACCCATCGCAATGGCTGTCCAATCTTGAAACAGCGCATCAAAGAATAAAAAACTACCACAGGTTTTGCAAAACCCGCGCCGGACTTTTTCACTGGCCTGATACCATGTCACGTTCTCCGCGCCGTGAGTGGTCATCGCGGTTTTTGGCACATCAACCGACGCCCAATAATGACCCGATTGCTTGCGGCACATGTTGCAATGACAGGCGTTCGGGGACGTCAGCGTTGCATCAACATCAATCGATACGGCCCCACATAAACATGATGCTTTATGCATAATCTGCGCTCCTTGGGTCATTTCTTGCTCAAACAACTATCTAGCAGGTGACAGATTCGCGCAAATTGCATAGTATGGTCTCAAATGGAGCGGCAACAGCTTCACGCGACAAGGCATAAAGGCAGTATAATGACCCATATCTCACGACGGACCGCCCTTATCGGGGTTGCCGCTGGCATGACGCTGGCGGCCTGCGGTAACGGTATTGGCAGCAACGGTGCTGCGACAATTGATGCGCGCACAGCTAGCACATTGAATTTCATGTACGACGAATTTCCCGGCACCCGAGAGCTGGCAAACAAATCAGCAGGTATGCTCGTCATGCCAGTGGTGACCGAAGTCGGCCTCGGCCTCGGCGGCGCGTTTGGGCGCGGCGCACTGCAAGTTGGCGGCAGCACGGTGGACTACTATTCCACCACGTCAGGCTCCGCAGGTTTGCAGATCGGCGCGCAGCAATACAGCCACGTGTTGTTCTTTATGACGCAAGACGCATTGCAAAACTTTCGCAGCGGCCAAGGATGGGCAGCTGGCGCTGATATTACCTACGCAATCAACGACACCGGTGAAATGCTGCAGGCCGAAACAACAACGTCGCTCGCTCCGGTGATTGCAGTTGTATTCGCCCAAGCAGGCCTGCGCATCGGTGCAACGCTTGAGGGCACAAAATACTCGCGTATCATCCCATAAAGTATTGAAATCGCTGCGGGTTTACGCCCGCAGCTTTTCGCCTTTCGGATCAAACGGTGGCTCGGACAGCACAACACCGCGGTGCGGCTTGCCCAAGATCATTACATCGACCTGCGCACCCGCTTCGACACCTTTTAGGTACCCAAGTGCGAGCGACATCTCCACGCTATAGCCATATGTGCCAGACGTGACGCGCCCAACGGGTGTACCATCAGGCAAGAAAATTGGCTCGCCTCCCGTGGCATCAGCACCGTGCACATCTTGGACATGGATCAATGACAATACTTCACGTGGTGCATTATCTTTGACCGCCAAGTAACCGGATTTATTCAAAAATTCTTTATCCAGATTTATCAATCTGTCAAGGGCTACCTCTTGCGGCCAATACTCAGGTGAATACTCGCGGCTCCATGACCCATAGCCCTTTTCAACGCGCAATGACATCAGCGCACGGCTGCCAACAGGTCCAGCCCCAAGCGGTTTTCCGGCCTCCAGCAATGCCTCATACAGGCGCAATTGATCGGCCTCAGCACAGTGCAATTCCCAGCCCAGATCACCGGTAAACGACACCCGCAGCGCGATCACAGGCACACCCGCAATTTCAATCTGTTGCGATCGCATGAATGGAAACGCTTCAGTCGACAAATCGGCATTGGTCAACCGCGATAGCAATTCTCGTGACTTTGGCCCCGCAACATTGAATCCGCACATCGCGTCGGTCCGGCTTTCAAAAGTTGTCCCCTCAGGCAAAGGAACCATGTTCCAGAACCGCGAATGATACCGCTCTGACATGCCGCCCCCGATGAACATAAATTCATCATCAGCCAGTTTTGTGACGGTAAAATCACCAGCAATCCCGCCGCGCACTCCGATCAATGGTGTCAAACAAGACCGTCCGATGATGTTTGGCATGTTGTTGGCAAACACGGCATTCAACCAATCAACAGCACCTGCGCCGCGCACAAAATACTTCGCGAAATTCGAAATATCGATGATCCCAGCCGCATCGCGCAGCATCCGCGCCTCAACTCCAACCGGTTCAAACCAATTTTGACGGGTAAACCCGTTGGTGTCCTTGGTCCCGACTTCGTCTGCAAACCAAAGCGGATGTTCCCAGCCATAGTTCAGGCCCATCACCGCCCCCATGGATTTTTGCAAATCATGCACCGGACGGACCCGCACAGGACGACCGGCACTGCGTTCTTCATTCGGAAAATGAATCGCAAAACGGTTGGCATATTGATCGCCAACGCGGGCTTTGGTAAACCCAGCATCGGCCCATTTGCCAAAGCGGGCAACGTCCCACGCGAACATATCATACAGGCTTTCGCCCTCGACCATCCACTGCGCGGCCATCAATCCCATACCACCAGATTGGCTAAAGCCCGGAATAATTCCGTTACAACAGAAGTAGTTACGCAAATCAGGATGCGGGCCATACAGCACATTACTGTCAGGCGACCAAATCATCGGGCCATTGATCACCCGCTTGATCCCCGCCTCACCCACAACAGGCACACGGTCAATCGCGCGCAACATGTTGTCCTCAATACGTTCCAGATCGTCGGCAAACAGCTCGTGGCCAAACCCTTGCGGGGTGCCATCCTCTGCCCAAAACCGGACGTCTTTTTCATAGGCCCCAACCAGCAACCCTTGCCCCTCTTGGCGCAAATAATATTCGCCATCACGGTCTGCAACCGACGGTAAACGGCGGTCCATCGCGGCGATCTGTGGGATGGTCTCGGTCACAAAATACTGATGCTCGGTCGGCAAAAGCGGAAGCTGAATACCCGCCAGCGCAGCGACCTCCCTGCCCCAAAGCCCTGCGGCATTGACCACCCATTGCGCATGAATGTCGCCCTTGGGCGTGCGGACAATCCAACTGCCATCGGCTTGCTGTTCTGTCGCCGTCACCGGACAAAACCGCTCAATTTCAGCACCCATTTTGCGCGCACCGGCAGCATAGGCATTGGTCACACCGCTGGGGTCAACATTACCGCCATCAGGCTCAAACATTATGCAGCGGATGCCATCATAATCAACCAGCGGATGCAGGCGCTCCGCCTCATCGCGGTTAACCTCATGGAAATTCATCCCGTAAAACTTGGCCTTGGCAGCCTGCAATCGCAGTTGATGTTCGCGGGCCTCGGTTTGCGCCAAATAAAGCGACCCTGGCTGAAACACACCACACGACTGACCGGTTTCGGCCTCCAGTTCATTATACAAATTCATCGTATAGTGCTGAATGCGGCTGATGTTTGTGCTGTCATGCAGCCCGTGAATGTTGGCGGCCGCATGCCAAGTTGACCCAGACGTCAGTTCGTCACGCTCAAGTAAAATGCTATCCGTCCAGCCCATTTTGGCGAGGTGATACAAGATAGAGCAGCCGATTACGCCGCCTCCGATGACAACGGCTTGGGCATGGGTGCGCATGGGATCATTCCTTTGGCGACAACAATTGGGTCTAATCTGTCCGAGGATTCGAAAACAAGTTTGCCTCACTGCGACAAAACCGTGTCTCACAGCAACATTCAACGTTTGCGACACATTTTGTCGGTGATGCCTTGGCCCGCTTGCATTGCTCTGCCAAGCTGACGGCAACAAACCGCAGGAGCACGTCATGAAAACCACAACACGCGTAGCAGTCATCGGTGGAGGCGTCGTCGGCGCATCCGTTCTCTACCACCTGACAAAACTTGGCTGGTCCGACGTGATGCTGTTGGAAAGGTCCGAGCTGACATCAGGGTCAACGTGGCACGCGGCGGGTGGGTTTCATACGCTCAATGGCGACACGAACATGGCGGCGCTTCAAGGTTATACGATCAAACTCTATAAAGAGCTCGAGGAAATCACAGGCATGTCATGCGGGTTGCACCACGTCGGCGGTATCACCCTTGCGGACAACCAAGATCGGTTTGACATGCTCGTCGCGGAGCGGGCAAAGCACCGGTATATGGGGCTTGAGACCGAAATCGTCGGCCCCGAAGAAATCGCAAGAATTGCGCCTATTACCAACATCGACGGGGTCATCGGCGCGCTTTATGATCCGCTTGATGGGCACCTTGATCCGTCTGGCACGACACATGCCTATGCCAAGGCGGCGCGTATGGGCGGCGCCACTATCGAGACGCATTGTATGGTGTCCGAGACCAATCAGCGGCCCGACGGCACATGGGATGTGGTCACCAACAAGGGCACGATCCACGCCGAACACATCGTTAACGCAGGCGGGCTGTGGGCGCGCGAGGTCGGACAAATGGCGGGCGTCTACCTGCCCCTGCATCCGATGGAACACCAATATCTGGTGACCGAGGAAACGCCTGAAATCTATCAACGCGACACGGAACATCCGCATGTCATGGACCCTGCAGGCGAAAGCTATTTACGCCAAGAAGGCCGCGGCTTGTGCATCGGGTTCTACGAACAGCCCTGCAAACCTTGGGCCGTGGACGGAACACCGTGGGACTTTGGCCATGAACTTTTGCCTGACAACCTTGATAAGGTTGAAGATTCCATTGCCTTTGCCTTTAACCGCTTTCCCGTTCTGGAACGCGCAGGCATCAAATCAGTCATCCACGGGCCCTTCACATTTGCGCCCGACGGCAACCCGCTTGTCGGGCCTGTTCCCGGCTTACGCAACTACTGGTCGGCCTGCGGCGTCATGGCTGGGTTCAGCCAAGGCGGCGGCGTTGGGCTCATGCTGGCGCAATGGATGATCGAGGGTGAATGCGAACGCGATGTGACCGCGATGGACGTGGCGCGCTTTGGTAAATGGATCACCCCCGGCTACACGCGGCCCAAGGTCGTTGAAAACTACCAACGGCGTTTTTCTGTCAGCTATCCAAACGAAGAACTGCCCGCCGCCCGTCCACACCGGACCACCCCGATGTACGATATCTTTAGCGATCTGGGCGCGGTTTGGGGGCAGCAGTTCGGACTTGAGGTCGTAAATTACTTTGCCCAAGACGATGAGCCAACTTTCGAGACACCCACGTTCCGGCGGTCCAACGCATTTGACGCCACAGCGCGTGAAGTCCACGCGGTGCGTGACGCTGTCGGCATCAACGAGGTCCAAAACTTTGGTAAATTCGCCGTCACTGGGCACGGCGCGCGCGCTTGGCTCGACTATATCATGGCAGGGCGGATTCCGCAGGTCGGGCGCATGTCGCTGACACCAATGTTGTCCCCAAAGGGCCGCCTGCTGGGCGACTTTACCGTGTCCTGCTTGACTGAGGACAACTTTCAACTAACCGCCAGCTACGGCGCACAAGAGGTGCATTACCGCTGGTTCATGCAGCACTTGGGCCGCGATGTGCGTGTGCGCAACGTTTCTGACCGGCGCACAGGGTTCCAAATTGCAGGGCCAAACGCGCGTGATCTGTTGGCCGCCTGCACCCGCGAAGACGTCGCCGCGATCAAATTTCTCGACGTGCGCCGCATGACCGTCGGCCAAGTCGACTGCACGGTGCAACGGGTCAGCTACACTGGCGATCTTGGGTATGAAATTTACTGCGACCCAATGGACCAACGACAACTTTGGTGGACACTGTGGAATGCGGGCCAACCGCTGGGTATTACACCGTTTGGAATGCGCGCGATGATGTCGCTGCGGCTTGATCGCCACTTCGGCTCATGGCTGTCTGAATTTTCGCCCGACTACACAGCGGCAGAAACCGGCATGGACAGGTTCATCAGCTTCAAGAAAAACGCAGATTTCATCGGGCGGGCTGTCGCCGAAGCAGAGCGCGCAACGCCGCCAGCCCGCATCCTTGCCATATTCGAAGTCGACGCAGACGACGCCGATGTAGTGGCCTATGAACCCGTGTTCATCGACGGCACCGTGCAAGGGTTCTGTACCTCCGGCGGCTATTCGCACCACACGGGCAAGTCCATCGCTATGGCCCTAATTCCGCGCGAACATGCACATATCGGCAAACAGGTCGAAATCGAAATTATGGGTAAACTACGCAGCGCTGTCCAAATTGAACCGACATTCGACCCCCAAGGAAGCAAAATGCGGTCATGATCCCCGTCCTAATCCTTGCCGCTGGTCAATCGTCGCGGATGCGCGGCATCGATAAACTGATGTGCGATGTACACGGTGTCCCGCTTTTGCGGCATCAGATTGATATGGCCGCAGGGGTCGGGCCGACTTATGTGGCGCTGCCTACCGACAATCATCCGCGTTTGGTGGCATTGGACGGCACCGCGGTGACCCCATTAATCGTGCCTGACGCGTCCGAAGGCATCGGTGCCACAATGCGCGGCGCGGTCGCCCAACTGCCTGATTGTGATGCGTTTATGATCATCTTGGGCGATCTTATATCACTTACTAATAGCGATTTAATGGACGTTCTTAACGCAAAAAATGCTCACAAAGATAACCTCATATGGCGCGGTGCCACGCCTGACGGTAAGCCAGGCCACCCGATCATCTTTGACGCATCCTTGCGGCCAGCATTCGCCAATTTACACGGCGATAGCGGCGGCGAAAGCATCGTCAAACCGCTCGCGTCCGAAACCCATCTACACAGGTTCAACGACAATCGGGCGCGCCATGATCTGGACACGCCCGAAGATTGGTCTGCTTGGCAATCTCAGTTAGATCACTAGCTTCCCTGAAAACGTCTTAGTGCAGCAAAAGCTTCGCTTCGTGCTTTTTCAGCGCCTTACGTGCGGATTGATATCCCTTGAGGCCGGTCTTCGTCGCAAGCTCAGGGAAGATTTCCATGATCTCGTTACGTTGGCTGTTCCCGATACCTTTCAGGGAATAATCGCCAGGCTGGAAGCTTTCAGTCCACGCACCGTTCGACAAAATCACTTCGTGGCGCTCAAACATAAAGTGCACGTAGGTGGTCTGCATCACGTCGATGGCGTGGATACCGTTGGCGCCAACCATGTGTTTGGCAGCCGCCAATACTTCGTTCTCTTCGAAATACAACTGTGTCAGGTCGGATGCGACCAGCACGCGGTGGTTTGGCGATACCATCATGTCACGTTCTGGCAGACCGTTGCCCAAAGCCCCTGCTTTAATCAGGATTGGCTTAAGATG
>Ga0307997_10000110_pt1 | contig 33647 bp, 48 predicted proteins | sample Davwhametageno36_FD_203165 | JGI IMG/M metagenome (GOLD analysis project Ga0307997, IMG submission 203165) | Marine microbial communities from Davis Island wharf, Antarctic Ocean - #36 | ecosystem: Environmental > Aquatic > Marine > Unclassified | place: Antarctic Ocean: Davis Island wharf... | reverse complement strand
GCCTTCGAGGACGCAGCACGTCTGCTGAAGCATGACTGGACAGAGCAGTTTACCGCAGCAGCGTTCAAGGCATTCCCAGAGGCGAGCGTCACTAGAGTGAAGCGTCCCGATGAGCCGGTGAACTACGATCTTGGCGGTGACGAGATACCATTTTGAAAGGATAGACGATGTCGAGAAGTGAAATTGCAAGAGCTAAACTGGATGCGCTAGACGCGCGGGGCGAGGATGACATCTTCGAGGAGCTGGTGTCGGGCACAAGCATGCGTGACATGTGCAAGAAGATGAACGTGGGACACAAGCTGTGGTACAAGTGGGTCGACAGCGTGAGTGGACGCAGGGGGCGATATGAGGACGCGCTGACAGAGGCTGCGCACTTCTACGCAAACAGGGCCATCAGCACAGCGCAGGGAACTGAGCCGGCGACTGTGAACGCTGACAGGCTGCGAGTGGACACAGACAAGTGGATGGCGTCCAAGCTGTCGCCGCAATACGACACGCGGCAGAGAGACGTGGCGATCAACATCAGCGTGACAGACTTGCACGCGCAGGCTGCGATGCTGCTTGGTGAAGTGTTGGAGGGTGAAGCTGAAGACGTGACGATTGCGGGAGAGCTGGGATACGACGACGACGATGATGACGTGCATGACGTGTGAGAGGCGAAATCACGCATTGGCTCACAATTGTGAGCGCGGGCGCGCGCGGTATCAGGGCACCTCATTTATGTCAACAATGTTGCCGCGTTTCGACGATTTCGCGGTGCCCGATAGGTCCAGTTTAGCTAAGTCATTGATTTCATTGAACCCGTTTATTAACATAATGGTGCTTATAGGTCATTCGGACTGCCAGATGCCAGAAAATCGCGATTTGACCCCCCCCCGCCAAAACTTTCGACGGGGTGCAAATGCTAATGACCCCAACACATATCCACTGACCCCCTCAGCCCAGCAACAGGTGTTAACATGACCTCGAAAAAAAATTCCAAAGATAACCCGTTTACGCAATTGCTAACACGTTACCACAGCGATCCCGTCGCCTTCGCCCGCGAGGTGATCGGCATCGAGCCTGACGCGTGGCAGGTTGAGCTGTTAGACGCGATTGCGGCCCCGAACGAGCGCCGCATATCCGTTCGTTCTGGTCACGGTGTCGGCAAGTCGACGGGCGTTGCCATTGCCGCTATTTGGCACGTACTGCTTCGCTTTCCGAGTAAGACGGTTGTCACGGCCCCCACCAGCTCGCAGCTTTTTGATGCCTGTTTTGCTGAGATGAAGAACGTGGCCAAGCGCCTGAAGCCTCCGTTTAGCGAGTTGCTTGAGATCAAGTCTGACCGGATTGAGCTGAAGAGCCACCCAGAGAGCACGTTTATTTCGTGCAGGACGTCCCGTGCTGAGCAGCCCGAAGCGCTCGCCGGCGTCCACAGCCAGCATGTGCTTCTGATTGCGGATGAGGCGTCTGGCGTTCCCAACGCCGTATTTGAGGCTGCGTCAGGATCGATGTCTGGCCACAGCGCAACGACTGTGCTTACGGGCAACCCGACGCGTAATACTGGCTTCTTTTACGATACGCACACGCGTTTACGTGAGGACTGGTATACGATGCACGTATCCTGCGTCGACAGCTCCCGTGTAAGCGACGATTTCGTTGAGGACATGAAGAGGCGGTACGGCGAGGACAGCCCCGCGTACCATGTGCGTGTTCTTGGAAACTTCCCCCCGTCGGAGGAGGACACGGTTATTCCGGTGTCACTGATCGAGCATGCGATGGCCAATACCATCAAGATTGACGAGGACACGCCGGCGATCTGGGGCGTTGACGTCGCGAGGCAGGGTGGCGACAGCTCCGTTTTGGCGCGTAGGCAGGGTCCGGTCATACATCCGCTCACTGTCTGGCGCAACTTGGACCTTATGCAGCTCACGGGCGCTATTAAGGCGGAGTATGATATACTGCCCCCGTCCAAGCGTCCCATCGAGATTATCGTCGACAGCAACGGCTTTGGTGCTGGCGTTTTGGATCGTTTGCGTGAGCTGGAGTTACCGGCGCGCGGCCTGAACGTGTCAGAGCGCAGCTCGCAGAAGGAGACGTACCTGAATTTGCGTGCTGAGCTGTGGTTTAAAGCTAAGGAGTGGCTTGAGGGCATGGATGTTGTGCTGCCCAAGGACGACGGGCTTTATGCTGACCTTGCGGCCCCACGGTATCATTTTACCTCATCGGGAAAGATGCAGGTCGAGGGCAAGGAGGCCATGAAGAAGCGCGGCGTCAATTCGCCTGACCGCGCCGACGCCGTCTGCCTTTGCTTGGCCAACCACCACACGACGATGGCGTTTGGCCGAAGTGCTGCCGGATCGTGGAATAAGCCGATACGGCGCTCGATACGCGGCGTTGTTTAAACGTAGAAACGGGAGCCGAAGCTCCCGTTTGATTACGCCAGCTTGAATTGACGGCTGCCGATGGAGCAGTAGATCGACCGCTCAGGGGGCGCAGCCGGCGCATGGGAACGGTCGATTATGGCTTCAACGGCTTCTGACGTGCCGCCAGTGGCAAATCCACCGTCGTATTGAGCAACCCAGCGGTTGCCGTCAAAGTGGATAGCTGCGTGTTTGTAAGTATAAGACATTTCTGCCTCCTGTTTTTTGTGGGCTTCATTGCCCAATCCTTGGTTTGGTAAGTGCCGGACGGACAGGACAGGCAGCGGACATGTCCAGCGCATGTCCGCCGTTGAGTTATTAGTTGTGAGTGTCGAAAGACTGATCCCAGCCTGCGTCCGCGTTAAGTGGCCGTATGACGAAGGTCTGGTCCATAATTGGACCGATCGGATCGGTTAGCGTGCCATCGTGTAGGCATCGGCGCATTGCTGCGGAGGTATTCCCGCGCATAATCCAACGCATTGCAATAGTCTCTGCGTGGACAATATCGTCAGCATCCAGCTCCTCGAAGCGATCAGCAACAGACATGTAGCTGTCGGTTTCGACGTGGACAACAAACGCTGGCTTGCGTCCGCTCATACGCTGACCAGCAGCCTTGTCGGAAAGTAGGAAAGAAAGAGTGTTCATAGCGTGCCCTCCAGAGCAATTTCAACAGCCTCAACCAAATGGCTTTCTGGCGAAACATAGATGCCAAGGTTTTCTATAAGGTCTTGTGCAAACCAGCCTTTGTCGTCTGCGGCTGCGTACCCTGCGCGGTTCGCTGTGGTGTTTAGTTTGTTGATGATGCCTTGGTTTGTTGTAAGTGGCATTTTAAATTCCTTTGTTTGTGGTGGGAGCCGAAGCTCCCGTTTGATTATGCTTCGACGCGATATTGTATTTTTTCAACGGACTGCTTGATGCCCTGCCAGCCAGTTTTTGCAATTGAAATTGCGGTTGCTGCCTGTGCTTTAGTTGCCTTTATTTCCCATTCGTCAGCAGCAAACTCAATTGCGGCATCAAATGCGCGGGACCAAGATGCGGTCATTTCAAAGCACTTCAGCGCCTCCTCAGAAAGTGTTTGGATTTCCCACTGGCTCATGTATGCATTTGTCATTTTATCGTCCTTTGTTTGTGGTGGGAGCCGAAGCTCCCGTTTGATTAGGTTATCTCTACTTGATGACGGTGCCGATCATGCCAGTGTCGTCATACACAAAGATCACTCGGCCTTGGCGTTTTGTTTTGATTGATCCCTCAACGCGCATGGAAATTCTGATCCCTGCGTTTAAATTCTTGGAAGTTGCTGTAACGGTTGTTTCGTTGTTCAGTGATGTAAAAACTAGCATTTTATCGTCCTTTGTTTGTTTGCCTATACAGTTAACATAGTGTTAACACATCAGACATGCAATAGCTAATTTGCCCTATCCGTAAAATAATGTTAGCTCGATCATGCGGACCCCTCCCGATCCGCTGAGACGTCCCACCGTCTCGACCCCACGCGTATTCCCTGCGCGTGGGGTTTCTTTGCGCAGAAAATAGTGTATTATGCTAAGAAATCACACACGCGGAGCGAACATGGCAAAGAAAGACGAAGAAAAGGGCGGCTTCTTTGGCTTCAAGGACATCAAAGACATGTTCGACGGTGGAGGAAGAAAAGCCGAGGGCCAAACCTTTCAAGGCGGCGGACCTCTGAGCGCAATGGCGAATGCCATGAATATTGCTCCCAGCGGATACCACGCGCGTCAGGCGGAGATCAGCGCCAACGCCCCAGCGCCAACACGCGCAGCTCAAATGCAGGAGCAGACGTACCGCAGGGCAACGCCGCGCGGAGCTGAAAACTACAGCCGCTTCAGAGATATGTTCGACGGCGGCGGAATGGGCTACGAGGGCAACAACTTTCGCGGTGCCGGCGGCTACTCTGTTTTAGCCAACATGCTTGGATTGCAGCCAATGGGTTACGAGGATCGCATGGCCGAGGCGCAGGCACTTGCCGGCGGCACGCAGACAAGCGCAACGCAGCCATCACAGATCGCAGGCGGCACGAACGTCAGTGGGTCACCTCGTCCGATGCCTCGACCTCAAATTGCTGGCGGTACAGGCTTACAGCCTGTAAGCGCATTTGACCCCATGCTCGCACCACAGCAACCCCTGTCATATGGGGCGCTAAGTCCTATGAGCACGTCAAACCTACAGTCTCCACCTCCGGTCGCTGGACCCATACCAATCGACGCGCTTCCAATAGATGTGCTCATGCGAATAATCAAGCAGGGTTTGGGCGACCGTCTCGGCAACGGGACTTTCATAAACTAATGGAGCGCTGACGCATGGACGACTTACTTACTTTTGACAAGCTCGTTGAGGCTCTGATCCGTCGCGAAAGCACCGGACGCGCCGATGCCGTCTCGAAAGCTGGCGCTGTGGGCCTTATGGGTATTATGCCTGAAGACTTTATGCAAAGTCCTCGCCGCAACGTGCCAAGCATCTTCGACGTGGCCCGCGACGCCGGCTTTGAGATCGAGCCGGAAGACGAGACCAAAAACATGGCGATCCAGCTCCTTAAAAACCCAGACCTCAACATGGCTGTTGGCCGTCCCTACCTGCGCGAGCTGATGGACGTGTTCGACAACGACACCGAAGGCTCTCTGACTGCGTACAATGCAGGCGTCAAGGGTTACGTTGACAGGGGTTCCTCCGCTGCCAACATGGGCAGCCCAGAGGCGCGTGAATACTCGACAAAGTTGAGCAAAGATTACGAAAACCTCTTCGGATCGCCCCTGCCTGATAATCTTGGCACTTTGACGTCACCACGACCACGTAGAAGGCCACGGGGGCTATTGGACTGATGCTTTTAGAGCGCTACATCCCGCCAAACCTGCGCGGACCTCTTCGCGACGCCGGCAACATCGGCTACTCGATATTGGACAACGTGATCGGCATCGAGGACGGATACCGCAGCGCCGGCGAGCGTTTTAAGGACGAATTATTCGAGAACCCTAAAGGCGTTGCCAAGCAGATCGGCTCCGGCATGCTTGAGGGCGCAAAGGGCTTGCTTTCCGACCCAGTCGGCACCGCAAGGGGTGTTATAACAGATGTAGCACAGTCAACAGGCCGCGCATCCAGAGGTGCTGCCGGATACCTGCCGGAAGGCGTGGAATTGAAGAGCGCGACGATGGAGCAAATCCGCGCCGCGAATGACGCGTATACTGGCGACCTAGTTGCGATGACCGGCGTTATACCGGCTGCCGGCGCAGGCCGCGCCGCTGTACGTGCTGCGGGCAACGTAGATGTTGGCGCACGCACTGCTGACGCAATCGGACTTGGGCGTTCTATCGCTGCTGGCGATCTGGAGGGCGTGGGTGAAGTGTTCCAGCGTTCCGGCGAGGCTAACAGCCTGAGTGCTGCTAAAGTCGGTTCTGATTACTTTGACCCTCCATCTCAAAACGCAGGTCGCGCGCTCGATCCGGCAATGAAATCGCCATTCTCTTTAAACGTAAAACAAAAGACCGCCCCGTATAACTGGAGTACCGGCGCAAGAGACCTTGGAATTTTAGCTCCAACGACCTTGATCCGGCCAGAGGACGACCTTGGCAAGCGGCTTTACTTTGCTGCTGGGGATCGAACATCAGGTGGCCAAGAGATTACCAGCATTGGGGAGATGCAGTTGCGTCGTCCTGTTGTAATGATGGCGGGTCCAGAGTTTATGAACACCGGAGACACTTGGGCGTCTCATCGAGGTGTCATGAAGCCAAAGGACAACGTCCTTCAGCAAGTTTCTCAAAATGAAGAGGTCAAACTGGCCTACATGCCAATGGGTGAGCGATCCGGTGACTTTGCCAAACATCAGGCAGAGTTGTTCTCTGAGGCACTGTATTCCGCCCCAATGCCGGATGCTACTGTTCGCAGGCTGGACGATGAGCTGAGAAAAATTATTGTCGCCAGCAACTCAAAGCAGCTAGATCGGCGCAACAAGGCTAGAGCTAAGAAGGGTCTGCCCCCGCAAGGTGGAATTGATCAGGGATTAGTGCCAAGCGTATCATCTCCGGTGTTTCGTGATTGGTTTAGCTCTCAGGCGGCTGAAAGCATTCGCAAGCCATTCATCCAACGCGTTGACAAGGCAGATGTCAAAAACCTTGATGGCAACATCGATGTCGGCGAAATTCGTTTTGCGGCAACCAACCCTGACCTTGTAAACGCTCAAAGTTTTAGTGCTGGATATCGATTTGGCACGCCAGACATCCAGCGCGGCCTTCTGGACGCAGATCATCCGTCCTACGATACCAAATATGCCGCTGTCGAGGGCACCGGCGCTGAAACGTATGGCATGAGTGTCCCGCCATCCATTATGGCGCGAGACACGTTCCTGCCGAGACTTGCTGAAAGCGCAAAGGGTCAGGGATACCGTTTCGGACAAAACGACTTCCCAGAAAGGGATTATCTTCTTCCGGCGGATCAAAGAGTTTTCACAATGAACCCCAAAACCAGTCAGATTGTTGATAATCAGCTTGTTGATGAAGCAAACAAGTTTATGGATCTAAGCAGAACGCTTGGCCCAGAGTATGCCGACATGTATAATCGCGGACTAATCGCTGACTTCATAAGGGGCTATTAGTGGATCTTTCTTCTTCTACAATGTCTTCGATCAACTCGATGACGTCCGCAGGCAAGTCGCTCGTCTTGTCCCAAAGCATAAACGCAAGCGAATATATCGATGCACGAAGCGGATCGGTAAAGTCTAATTCGTCAGTCATGATGTCTGTCTCCCATAAAGGAGATGATGTTAACAAGAAATCAAGTGTCGCACAAGAGGGCCAAATCAATGGACTATGAAATCAACCAGATGGTGTCGGCGCTCGAAGAAGAGCTGAACCCAGACGTGATGAAGGACGACGAGCTGCAGGGCATCGTCGGCAAAGAGATTGAAGACGCAATCGACTACATTGACAACTGGATCAGCCCGATGCGCGCAACGGCGACGCAATACTATCGCGGCGAGCCATTCGGCAATGAGGAAGAGGGCCGCAGTCAAGTCGTCTCAATGGACGTACGTGATACCGTACAGGCGATCATGCCGTCCTTGATGCGTATCTTCCACGGCACAGACCGCACTGTTGAGTTTGTCCCGCAGGGTCCAGAGGACGTTGCGAGCGCTAAGCAAGCCACAGACTACGCCAATTTCGTTATCAACCGCGACAACAACGGCTTCCTCGAAATGCACAGCGCATTTATGGATGCCCTAGTGCGCAAGCTCGGCATCATCAAAGTTTACTGGGACGACCAGACTAAGTTTGAGACGTACGACATGAGCGGCCTTGATGACGCGTCTCTGAACGCTCTGATGTCTGACCCAGATGTCGAAATCGAGATCACGGCGTCCACGCCTGCCGGCGAGCCAATGATGGACGAAATGACCGGCATGATCGTGGAGCCTCCTATGGAGCATGCCGTTCGTGCCACATACACGCACCCAGACGGTCGCGTGAAGGTTGAGGCCGTTCCGCCAGAAGAGTTTCTGGTTTCTCGCGAGGCTAAGTCGGTTGAGGAGGCTGACTACGTTGCACACCGTCGCATCGTCACCGTCTCAGAGCTTGTTGCGATGGGTTATGACTACGACGAAGTCTCAAAGCTAAGCTCCGCGCACGAAGACATGTCAACCAACGTCGAGCGTTACACGCGCAACAAGGCGCTGTCTAACGAGATGAATGAGCGCAACGATCCTGCGATGAAGAAGGTTCTCTACGTCGAGAACTACATCAAAGTAGATTATGATGGCGACGGCATCGCTGAACTGCGCAAAATTTGCACAGCAGGCGACGGCAATAAAATCCTTATGAATGAGCCATGCACAATGGCACCGTTTGCCACAATGTGCCCAGACCCAGAGGCTCATGACCTATTCGGTCACAGTGTCGCTGAGACAGTCATGGATATTCAGCGCATCAAGTCATCCATCATGCGCAACACGCTTGACAGCTTGGCGATGTCCATCCACCCACGCATTGCTGTGACCGAGGGAATGGTCAACATGGATGACGTTCTTTCCACAGAGGTTGGCGCGATCATCCGCCAGCGTTCTGCCGGTCAGGTGCAGCCACTTTCTATGCCGTTCGTCGGTCGTGAGGCGTTTCCGGTCCTGCAATACATGGATCAGGTTAAAGAGGCCCGCACAGGCATCTCAAAGGCGTCTGCTGGGCTTGATGCTAGTGCCTTGCAATCATCTACCGCAACTGCCGTTGCTGCCACTGTAAGCGCAGCACAGCAGCACATTGAGCTGATCGCCCGCATCTTTGCTGAGACCGGCGTCAAGCGCATGTATCAACTCGTGCTACACTTAATCACGACGCACCAAGATCGCGAGCGCATGGTCCGATTGAGCAACGAATTTGTGCCAATCGACCCGCGCGCATTCAACTCAAACATGGACGTCACCATAAACGTGGCTCTGGGCCGAGGTTCCGACACTGAGCGCATGATGATGCTTCGCCAGATCGGCGAGATGCAGAAGGAAGCTATGGCGACAATGGGTCCACAGAACCCGCTGACCGACATCAGCAAGCTGTCCAATACGCTGAAGGCGATGACGGAACTTGCAGGGTTCAAAGACACCTCGCAATTCTGGGCAGACCCTGCGCAATTCCAGCCACCGCCAGCGCAAGATAAACCTGACATCAATGAGCAGTTGATACAGGTGCAAATCCAGCAGATACAGGCGGACATGCAGAAGAAGGCTGCTGAGTTGCAGCTTGGGCGTGAAAAGATGATAATGGACGATGATCGCAAGCGCGACGAACTTGAAGCGGAGCTATACGTCAAGGCCGAAGAAATGCAGGCCAAGTATGGCACGCAGCTCAACGTGGCTAAGATCAAGTCGGACATGGCGATCAACCGCGAAGTCATGAAGGCGCAGGCCGACATAATTAAGGATGCTACGCGTGAAGTCTAAACAGCAAATTATTGATGACGGGCAGGAAGCTGCTCGTCTTCTACGTGACACTGATTTTATCCGCTTTATGGATGAGATCGAGCAGGATTGCTGGGAGGAATTTAAAACAACCTCAGTCAGCGATAGTGAGGCCCGCGAGGGCATTTACATGAAACTGCGTGGCGTTCAGGGCGTGAGCCAGAAGCTGCGTGCAATGTCGGATAATGCGGCTATTGAAAAAAAGTCAAAATAGCGCATAATAGGGAGTAGACGAATGTCAGAAGCCAGCAACCCACTCGGGACTGATCTGAACACCGCACAAAATGCAATCAGAGCCATGATCTCGCCCGAAGGGGATAACGTGACGGAGCCTGATGCGCTTGAGGTTGAACCTGTAGAGCAATCTATGGATGACGCCGAAACGTCGGAAGAGTATTCAGAGGAGCAACCTGAAGAATACGAATTTGGCGAACTCGAAGCAGATGACGAAGCGGAAGAGCAGGACGACGCGTCCTTTGACCTAATGTCGGCAGTTGTCGATGTAGACGGCGAAGAGACCACCGTTGAAGAGCTAAAACGTGGAGGACTTCGGCAGAGAGATTACACGAGAAAAACTCAGGCGCTTGCAGATCGCACCCGTGAGGTCGAAGCGCACGCAGAAGAGATGGATCTCGAACGTGCTCAATACGCTCAGATGCTGCCGGCACTAAGGCAGCGGATCGAGCAATCAGTCGAACAGGAGCCGGACTGGGACATTCTGTATGATACAGACCCCACGATGGCAGCGAAAGCAGAACGTCAGTGGCGTAAGCAGAACGAAGAGCGCAATGCTCAACTGCAAGCGGTACACGCTGAACAGCAGCGCATGCAGCAGTTGCACCAGCAAAAGGTGCAGCACATGCAGGCTAAGTTTGTTGAACAGCAGCGTGAAGTTTTGCCTGAGATTATCCCCGAATGGCGTGACAGCAAAGTCGCGTCAAAAGAAGCAAATGATCTTAAAGATTTTTTGGGTCGGGAAGGTTTCAGTGAGCAAGACATTAGCGGCTTGACAAATGCAACGCTTGTGAAACTAGCGCGCAAGGCAATGCTATATGATCGCGGACAAACGCGTGCAAAGACGGCGAAACAGAAGCCGAAACAGCAAGCGTCCAAGACATTGAAGAGCGGAAGCCGTGCTACACAGCCTCGACCGAAAGGTGAGCAGCAACAAGCGCTACAGCGCGTACGTCAAAGTGGCCGTGTCAATGATGCTGCGGCTGCAATCAAATCTCTACTTTAGGAGGCCATCATGGCTATCGTAGCAAATACATTCACCTCTTTTTCGGCTCAGGGCATAAAAGAGAGCCTGAGTGACATCATCTCAAACGTCTCACCAGAAGAAGTGCCGTTGCAGTCAAACATCGGCTCTGAAAACGTGTCCAACACGTATTTTGAGTGGCAGACAGACACGCTTGCAGCAACTTCCACAACCGCTGTAATTGATGGCGATGATGTATCATCATTTGATGCAACATCCGCCACAACACGCGTCGGCAACTACACGCACATCTTGCGTCGTACAACCATTGTAGCTGGCAACATGTCTGCACAAGACTTGGCAGGCCGTAACGACGAACTTAGCTTCCAGCTTGCAAAGCGCGGCAAAGAGCTACGTCGTGACATCGAAGCCACGTTGACAGACAACAATGCTCAAGTTGCTGGCAACTCTTCAACTGCACGCGAAACTGCGGGCTTGGGTGCATGGATCGCAACCAACGACAACTTCTCCACTGGCGGCGCTACAGACGGCGTTTCCCCAACTGGTGACGGTTCCAATGCACGTACAGATGGCACGCAGCGCGATTTGACAGAAGCAATGGTCAAGAACGCCATGCAACTGGCATACACATCGGGCGGTCAGCCAAGCGTATTGATGGTCGGTCCACACAACAAAACTGTTGTATCCGGATTTGCAGGTATTGCGGCTCAGCGTTACCAAGCACCTTCCGATGGCCCAACAACCATCATCGGCGCTGCTGACGTCTATCTATCTGACTTTGGTACACTTTCTGTGACACCAAACCGCTTTATGCGTGAGCGTGACGCGTTCTTGCTTGACCCTGAGTATGCATCTGTATGCTTCCTGCGTCCGATCCAGCAGATCGAACTTTCCCGCACAGGCGATGCTGAGAAATCAATGGTTCTGGCTGAATTTGGCATGAAAGTTTTGAACGAACAAGCGCACGCTGGCGTGTTCGACTTGACTACATCATAAGTTATGACGGGGCGGCTTCGGTCGCCCCGATCACTTTAGGAGGGTAACTGTGAAGAGAATTTTCAGCCAAGACGACGCCACCGGCATTACGAAATACTGGCACGTCACAGGCAATGGTGAATACGTTGTTGAGACACAGCAGAATGTCTCCGCTATCGTTCAGGCGAACAAGCGTCAGTACAACGACACACCGAACAAACATGGCGATCTTAATAAGGTGGCCACGATCCCGCTTTCAGTGTACTATGAGCTGAAACGCAAGGGTATAGCTGACGATCCAAAAGCCTTGAAAAAGTGGATGAACGACGGCGACAACCAAGTATTCAGAACAAGGGCGGGCACGCTGTGAGCATAACAACATATGATGGCCTAAAGGCGAGCATCGCCAACTGGCTCAATCGAGATGACCTTGTGGACACGATCCCCGACTTTATCGAGTATGCGGAGAGCGATCTTAATCGCAAGATACGCCACCACAAGATGATCACGCGTGCTGACGCTGTCCTCGACACCAGCTATGTTCAGTTACCGGCTGATTGGCTTGAGACGATGCGCTTCACGCTTGTTGGCGGCACCACGCATCGCCTCGCAAGTATAACTGTTGACGACATCCTCAAGTACACCGAGGAAAGCAACAACACTGCTGGACGTCCAAACTATTACGCGCATGTTGGCGACACCATCGAGGTGGTCCCAACGCCTGACGCGTCATACGACATGCAGCTCACATATTACGCTGAAATCCCCAAGTTGAGCGACGCCAACCAGACCAACTGGCTGCTGTCTAGCAACCCCGACATTTACCTCTATGCAGCGCTACTGCAATCGGCTCCGTTCCTGAAGGAAGACAACCGCATCCCTGTCTGGGCCGGTCTATACCAAAACGCTCAACAGTCGCTGCAAACGGCGTCTGACGCTACCCGCTTTTCGGTTACGTCACCACGTATGAAGCTGACTAGCTTTTCCTGACTTTGTCGTGTAATGTTGCACGCAGATATATCTGAACGGAGATTACCATGAGTTTCACTAATCACTTGGAAACCGAGCTGCTCGATTTCGCATTCACAGCAGGCACAGCTACGCGTCCAACTGCTTGGTACGTCGCGCTATACACCGCAGCGCCAAGCGACGCAGGCGGCGGCACCGAAGTATCCGGCAGCGCATATGCGCGTCAGTCTGTGGCTTTCTCAGTTTCTGGGGACACAGCGTCAAACACTGGCGCGGTTGAGTATCCAACGTCAACTGGCTCATATGGCACTGTATCACACGTAGGCGTATTTGATGCGTCCACTGGTGGCAACTTGCTTGCTTACTCTGCGTTGAACGTATCAAAGGCTATTGCAACTGGCGATGTGTTCCGCATCCCTGCCGGCGACCTAGACATCACGCTGGACTAAACATATGGCTGGCTACGGTTCAGGTAATTATGGCGAGCGCTTATTTGGCTACGATGGCACCGTAAAGGATGCTGTCGCCCAGATAAGCGCAAGCGCGTCCATTTCAGCCGTTGCAGCTAAGACTGCACGCGGCGTTTCTGCTGTTTCAGCGGCGGCGTCTACGTCAGCCTCTTCGCTAGTTACGCGGAACACATCCGCAGGCGTTTCAGCCTCCTCATCCGCAGCGTCTTCCGCTGTCGTTGTTAAGCTGGCGGCGTCTGGTGCGTCCTCCGCGTCCACGGCGTCATCGTCCGCTCTTGTTGTAAAGGACGGAGTTGCACTATCAGCTTCGGCTTCTTCGGCAACCGCGAACGCTGAGAAAGAGCAACGCTTCAGCGCAACTATCTCCGCTTCGGGCAGCATGGCCACGATTGGTGTGCGCCGAGCGTCTGCATCGCTGACTGCGGCTGCACAGCTAACGGTCACATCCAGCGGCCAGCGTGTGCGCGAGAGCGCGGCAACATCTAATGCCGCTGCGACATCAACTGCGTCTGCTGTATTCGATGCGGCTGGGGCATCGACAATCGCTGGTGTGTCTGCTATAGCTACAAGTGCAGCGGCGACCTATGCGGGCGCTTCTATCGTTGCAGCTTCCTCCACAACTTTGTGCAACGGCCAAATTACTGCGGGGGCAAGTCCTGCGGCAATTAGCGGTTCTGCAATTTTAAGCATTAAGGCACGATATAAATGGATTACAGCAGCCGAGCCTACGACAACTTGGGTTCAAGCTGATCACTTAGAGAGGGCAGCATAATGGCTGATACAACAACTACAACCTATGGTTTAGTAAAACCGGAGGTAGGCGCAAGCGAGGACACATGGGGGACTAAGTCCAACACCAACCTCGACACCATCGACAACCTGTTTGACGGGACGACGGCGATTGCGCCGAACCTGTCAACGCTAAAGGTCGGCGGCACCGCTGTGACGGCATCAGCCGCCGAGTTAAACTACGTCGATGGTGTGACTTCTAACATTCAGACGCAGTTAAACAATGCGGCGTCTACACTGGCCGATCTGGGCGTCACTGCCTCGACCGCCGAAGTAAACAAGATGGATGGCGTGACTGCATCCACAGCCGAGATAAACTACGTTGACGGCGTGACTAGCAACATCCAGACGCAGCTAAACGCAAAGGGCGTAGGCGACATCACGGGCGTGACTGCTGGAACAAACCTGACGGGCGGCGGCACCAGCGGCGGTGTTACAGTAAACTTGACTGCATCTCCAAATATCACGTCTTTAAGTGTTGGAAGTTCTGAAGTCATTAGCTCTGGTCGCCAGCTTAAAAACATTGCATCTGTGGATGCTACTACAGTGGCGGCATTTGGTGCTGCTGGTGTTGGTGGTACAAACTATGCCACGACAACATATACCAGTAGCTCTCATAGCAGATACAGCGGGTACGACACCTACTACGGCACCCAAAAGACCCAAGGTGGCCTGATAGACCAAGCACCAGTAGCGGCTGGCGTGGCTTGGACCCAAACTCTTTCAGGAAATTCGGCAGGCTGGCTTAAAATTACTATCGATTACAGCAAGATTAATCTGCACCGCACTAACGGCTACTATACTGGTATAGTACAAGTTTTGTTGTACAGGCCCGCAACCACCGATTGGCAGGCTCTGGTTTATACACCCTTCCATCAGGGACTAAATGGCAGTGCTAATATGAATGACCCTACTGGGATAACAGTGCACCCACCGCTTGCGTTTGACTATTACCCATCAGGTACTCAACTAATAGTAACACACGGCAGCTCCTATAACGGTGGTGGGACGCAATATGGAGGCGTAAGTCTTGATGCAGGTTTTGCATCTATAGAATACCTAAAGATAGTGTAGCAGACTATCTAAGCGCAGACATTTAAAGGAGAAATAATATGACCCCAGAAGAAACGGGTATACACCAACACTTCAGCAATGAGGTTCGCCAAGATCGTGACAACCTTATCGCCTCGACAGACGTATGGGCCTTGTCAGACCGTACCATGACAGCAGAGCAGACAGCATATCGTCAGGCTCTACGTGACATCAGTAGTCAGGATGGCTTTCCAGAAAACATTACATGGCCGACTAAGCCGTAAAGCACACCGCCTGCGCCACACGACTGCGCAGGCGGCACCCATTATCCGTTTGGGTTGCTGATTTGAAGCGGAGTGTGCTATAGTCCCTTCAGATTAACACCTTGAGGACGATATGCCATTAATTCCCCTTGACTTGCCTGCTGGTGTTTTTCGCAACGGCACTGACCTTCAATCGCAAGGACGCTGGCGCGACGCCAACTTGGTTCGATGGACCGAGGGCACGATCCGCCCGTTTCGCGGCTGGCGCAAGCGCTCAGACACCGCAGCGGACGCTAAGATCAGGGGCATGATTGCGTGGCCAGACAATGTCGGCGACCGTCACATTGTCGGCGGAACGTATAACAAACTTTATGCTTGGAACTCCGCAGGCACCCGCGTAGACATTACTCCCGCTGGGTTCAGCACAGGCCGTGAGGACGCTGCGGCATTCACTGGGTACGGCGGCAACTTCTACGGAAATTACGCTTACGGCGTGGCGCGTCCAGACACAGCCCGCATTCTACCTGCTACAACGTGGTCAATGAGCAACTTTGGGCAAAACCTCATCGCATGCTCACAAGACGACGGCAAGGTTTACGAGTGGAACCCGACTGTCGGCGGTGCGGCGGCTGTTCTGACAAATGCCCCTACCGGCAACAAGGCCATCATTGTCACAGAAGAGCGTTTTCTCATGTGTTTGGGGGCTGGGGGAGACCCGCGAAAGGTTCAGTGGAGCGACCGCGAGAACAACAACTTGTGGGCACCCGCTGCCACGAATGAGGCTGGTGACTTGCAGCTAAACACGTCTGGCATAATTATGTCGGGGCTAAATGTTAGAGGCCAGACGCTGATCCTGACATCGACAGATGCACATGCTGCCAACTATATTGGACCCCCGTATGTTTATGGGATTGAAAGGGTCGGAACGAGCTGCGGCCTAGTGGCACCCAAAGCTGCGGCTGTCGTTGACGTCGGCGCGTTCTGGATGGGCACGCACAGCTTCTTTGGCTACTCAGGCGGCGCTGCGCAGGAAATCAAGTGCGACGTTGCAGACTACATATTCAGCGACATCAACCGCGCACAGATCAGCAAGACCTTCGCTGTGGCCAACTCAACGTATGGCGAAATATTCTGGTTCTACCCGTCCAGCGGATCGACAGAAAACGACCGCTACGTTGTCTACAACTACGTCGAGGGCACTTGGTACACCGGAGACCTCGCACGCACATCCGGCGTTGATCACGGCGCGTTTCCGTTGCCAATCTGGGCAGACGCAGACGACAAGAAAATTTACGAGCATGAAGTCGGCTTCGATTACGGCTCACTGACGCCATTCGCGGAAACCGGCCCCATCATTATCGGCACGGGCGAGGCGGTCGCGTCGGTCACGCAGATGCTGCCAGACGAGCGCACACAGGGAGACGTTACGGCAACATTCAAGACGCGCTTCTATCCCAACGGGACCGAGCGCAGCTATGGGCCGTTTGATATGTCCAACCCCGTATCAATGCGGTTCACTGGCCGACAGATACGCATGCGGATTTCCGGCGCTAGACTGGCTGACTGGCGTGTGGGCATCAACCGCATCGACGTCGTCCAAGGCGGCAAACGATGACGCAGCAATATCGCGCACCAGAGCCATCAGGCAATGACTGGCAAACTTGGGCGCGCAGGCTTACGCAATACCTTGCCCAAGTACGTTCGACACTCGTACAGCAGACAGGCGACGAAAGCGCTGCTGACGATGCCACGCTGATGTGGGATCGCGAGAACCTGTGGCCCGTAGTTTCACGTTCTGGCGAGTGGCGTCAGGTCGTGCTGGCAAACGGCGTTGCCCACCTTGAGATTACATCCGACGTGACAGCCTCCTCGGCCAATACAGCCTACCCGCTGACGTTTTCCGTTATGACTGGAAGCGTTGGCGTTACGCTCGGCACGCCGGCATCTCGGATTGTTTTCACTGAGGGCGGCGCGTACACGCTGAGTTTTACGGCGCAAACGCACTCATCTTCAGGCTCTACGGTCAACTTCTGGTTCTGGCCAAAATTGAACGGAGTAGACATTGCTGATAGCGCAATGCAAAACACGCTACATCAAAACAACGCGACAATGATTATATCCCGCACTCAAATATTCAACGTAAACGCTGGGGACTATCTTGAGGCGTATTGGGCCACAGACCGCACTAATGGCAGCTTGCAGCACCACGCGGCTAACGCATTTGCGCCAGCTACACCTGCGGCTACGTTGGCCATATCTAGGGTGAACGCATGACCGACGGTGGGGCTGTTAATTTGCCAGATAATGTTGTATTGTTGCACAAAGAGCCTCGCATCACGGTTTTGCCTGTTCTAGGCGATGATTATGATGAGTTTATGCCAAAGGGTATGCAGCTCATTGAGCCGGCGGTGATGAGGCAGTCTGACAATGTCAGCTTGGATGACATCGAGGATGACATAAGAGGCGGTGGCTCAGTCATGTGGGTCGTGCACGTCGGGGATACGTTAGTTGCTGCGCTCACCACATGCGTCGTCCGACACCCCCAGAGAGACACCTTAAAGATTGAATTTATGGGCGGAAGCCGTATGAGTGAGTGGATGGATAAGGCGATTGAAGTTTTGACGAAGATTGCACTTGATGCCGACCTCGATGCCCTTGAGGCCGACGGTCGAAAAGGTTTTATGAAATACGTGGACAAGTCACCATTCCGTGAGGTCTACACACACTATGTGATGGAGTTGAGCTGATGGGTTCTAAAGAGACAACAAACGTAACTGAGCAAAATACCTCGACACAGTCGATGCCTCAATTCCAAGAGGACTTCCTGCGCCAGCAAATATTGCCGCGCGCAACGGCGATTGCTGAACGAGAGTTTACGCCATACGAAGGCGAACGCATCGCAGGCATGACGCCTCTACAGCAGCGTGCCCTTGAGGGTTACGGTGGCTTGAACGCTGGCACAGAGCAATACGGACAAGCGTCTGACATTTATGGCGATCTGGGCGGCTTTCAGGGCCAGCAGGCAACCGCAGCAAACCTTGGCGCAGCGGGCCAGCTTTCAGGTGCAAACCTTGGCCAGTATATGTCGCCTTATCAGCAGAACGTAATTGACGCGAGCCTGCGCACACTGGGAGGCGCTCAAGAGCAGGCGCTCAATCAGCTTGGCGCACAGGCGACAGCGGCAAACGCCTTTGGCGGATCGCGTCAGGGCATCGCAGAGGCTGAGACGCGCAAGGCTTACGGCCAGCAGGCATCGGACCTTGTGACCAATCAAATGCAGCAAGGCTTCATGAATGCGCAGAACGCAGCTCAGAGCGACATTGCATCGCGCAATCAGTTTGCAACTCAGCGGGCACAGCTCCAGCAGCAAGCCAATTTGGCCAATCAGCAGGCGCAGATGCAGGCGGCGGGCATTCGTGCAACAGGTGCTGGAGGTCTAGGCGCAACAGCCGGTCAAGGCTTGGAAGCGCAGAAGGCGGTTCTTGGCACCCAAATGCAGGCAGGCGAAACAGCACGATCTATGGATCAGGCACGCTTGGACCAGATGTTCAGCGAATTTGCACGCGAGCAAGACTTCCCACTGTCAGGATTGAACTCTCTGCTGAGCGCAGCGTCAGGCATCCCGACTGGGTACGGCACAACAATTGGTTCAGGCTCAAGCTCCGGCATGACGTCAACCGGCGGATACGGACCAGCGCTGGCATCGGTTGGGTCATTCGGCATGGGCATGGGGCCGCAGGGCTTCGGAATATTTAAGTAGGAGCGGCCAATGGCATACGCACTAACACAAGACGACATTGACCGCTACGGCCTGACGGGCGCGAAGGTGGGCGAGATAGCAAACCCCGCTGACAGGGCGCTAATGGGAATGCCGCCAGATGAGGCCGCACTCAGTTTGCAAACGCCAGTGGGCGAGCAGACAGCCACGCCGCCAGCAGCCACGCTGCCAGCGACCCCAGCAGCCGCACCAATGGTTAACAACCAGCAGGCGCTGGCTGGACTGCTCACGCAGGCGATCCCGCAAGATCCGTTTGAAAACCTTTCCCGTGGCCAGCGCACTATGATGGGCTTCGCCGCGTTGAAGGATGCCGGTTTTGCATTGCAGGGCAAGGAAGGCACTGCGGTAAGGGGCGTCATAGATGACATCACAAACCGCGCCGACATGGAGCGTAAGCGTCAGGGTGCGCTTGCACGCAACCAGATGATGGCGAATGCCCTTGGCGGCGGAGCTGCCGGTGCAGGCGCGCAGCCTCAAACCGCAGAAGAGTATCGCGCAGCAGCGCAGAATTTGGCACGTCAGATTGCAGTGATGGGGGACGCTGGGCAGGCGCTAGTGCCCATGCTTAATCAGTATATGGCAGAGGCCGAAAGACTTGGCTCGGTTGAACAGAGCGAAGTGAGCGTGACCCAAGGCTCTGCGGAGAGCTTTGAGACAGTCACTGACTTGATCCAGACAGTCACCGAAAAAGAAGGCGTGACTGGGTTTTGGGGTATGGTTCTTGGAAAAATTCCATTCACTGCTGCATATGAGGCCAGAGTGGACGTCCAGACACTGCGCTCCAACATGGCACTAGGTGCACTTGTGCAGTTAAAGGCGGATGGCGGAACTCTGGGATCTGTGTCTGAAAAAGAACTTGAGCTTCTGGAGTCCGATATTAAAAAGATCGACTTTAACCAGAAGAAATCCGCTGTCCTTAAAGACTTGGAGTTTATTCAGGATAGGTACAAAAATGTCATTCGTGCTGCGTACCGCGACACAAGTCAGCCAGAGAAATTGGACGCAGTTATGGAGCAAGTATTTGGCGAAGTGCCAAGCTGGGTTGGTGGCGCGGTGAAAGAGTATACTGTTGGCAGCGTGACTGTGGGAAACATGATTTTTGACGCAGAAGATCAAAAGTATTTCGAATACCTTGGCGGCGATAAAAACGACGCATCTAGCTGGAGGGAAATGTAATTATGGCCGGACCATCTTGGACACGAAAAAACTCGGATGGCGGTGCTGGAAGCGGCCCGTCCTTTACTAGAAAAAAGCCTGCCTATAAACCGGCCCCAGAGGGCTATGAAGTTGTTGAGGACTTTGGCGACGGCAGCTACGTGGTACTGGGTAGCGAAGGCAACCCCTCATTTGTTGACCAAAATGCAGGCTACTCTACCAGCGATATTGGGGCAATCTCTGAAATTATCAAAACCAAAAAGGCTGGCGGTTCTGCTATTGAGCGTGCTGGGCAAATCTCAGTGGGCGAAGACGCGCAAAGAAGGGTTGGCGAGGGAACAACCCGCGTCATTTCTGCGGCAGAAGGTATCCCATTCATCGGCGAGGCAATTGCACCATTGGCGGCTGGCATGAGATCCGAAGCGCAAGGCACAAACTTTGCTGATGAGCTGAACACACTCAAGACTGCCGTCGGAAGGCGTGAGCAGGAGGCACCTAAGACCGTTGGAGCTTCACGGCTTGCCACGGGGCTGGCGGCATCAGCACCTTTTGCAGCCAAGCAGAAGGCTCAGAGCACGCTTGGAAAGATGGGCGAAGGTGCTATGGTCGGATCAGTTGCGGGCGGGTCAGAGGGTTTGATTTCCGGCTTCATAGAGGGCTATTTCGACGACCCAGAGCAGGGATTTCTTGACCGCATCGGCACAGGTTACGAGAACGCCAAGACGAGAGGCGCAACCGGCGCGCTATTCGGCGGCGGCTTTGGCGCGGCACTGCCTCCCTTGGCGGACACCGCCGGCTACCTGTACAGCCAAAACTTAAAAGAGCCTGTACGGAAAATCGTTGAGAAAATCGGCTTCAAGGACGACGCGGCCAAGATTGTCGAGGAGACACTGGCAATGGATGCCGCCGGTGCCGTCGAGAGCGCAGCCGTTCAGGGTCCATACGGATCTATCGCAACAATCGGCCCGAACACTAACGCCTTGCTAGACGTCGTGGCTAACTCGCCAAGCGAAGGCGCAAGGATTGCGCGTAAAAACCTGAAAGAGACTGCGGTTGCGGCGTCCAACGACTTAGTTGGCATTCTCGACAGCGTCCTTGGCACTCCAGCCGGTCGGGGCGGTGGGATCAAGACGCAGAAGGCAGAGATCATGGAGAAGACTGCCCAGTCACGCAGAGATTTGTATGAAAGCGCATACGACTTCAAGATCACTCCGGAAACGGACGGTGGAGAAGAGGTGCTTAAATTATTCAGCCAAGTCACAAGTGAAAACCTTGATGGTGCAAAAAAACTGCTTCAGCAAGATGGAGAGGCTTTCAACTTTATTGGCGGCAAAAAGATGTCGCAAGCTGAACTCAACGACATCAAGCCTTCAGATCGCAATGGCTTGGACGTGGTCGGCAACGCTGATGGCTCTTACACTGTGTCACGCACGCCTACGGTAGCCACTATAGACTACGTGACCAGAGAAATGCTGGATCAAGTCAAGGCGTTGCGCATGGCGGGCAATGACGCGGGGGCGCAATCAAAGCGTCTCCTTGCAATGAAGCTAAGGGCATCCTTAGACGCCGTGAACCCAGACTATGCGGCGGCGCGTGCGGCCGGTAAAGACGCCATCGACCAGAAGTTGATGGCCGATCTCGGTAATGACTTACTAAGGCCAAGTTTCCGTCGTGAAGACTTGCTTTTGGAGACTGCGGGAATGGACGAAACTTCCATAAAGCAGCTACGAATTGCGCTGCGAAATGCCATTGATGAGCAGGCGGCAAACGCAAGGGTTAATCCGCGCGGCGACAACGAACAGGAAGTCGTTGAGGCTTTGGCGACGCTGAAATCTATGAACTCTCGCGCTGTAGCAGATAAGTTGGAGATGGCGCTTGGTGTGGATGACGCCGCGCGCATTGGCACGCAAATCGCGCAAACATCTTCGGCGCTGATGCAGAGTGCCTCGGTCGCAATGGGTTCCAAGACTGCCATCCGGCAGATGGTCGCGGATCGGATGAAGGAAATGGTGGGCGAAAGCCTTGGCGAGACAGTCTCAAGGCAGGGCTTGCTGTCGACAGTTACCGGCGCAGCCACAGACGCAATGATCGGCGGCCCAAAGCAGTCTCAGCGCGTGCGTAACGCGGCGGCAGAGATTGCGCCGGTCCTTACGCAGCGCAAGACACAGGCGCAACTGGTCGAAGAGGCTAGACAGATGGAGCAGATGACGAAACTTATCGACCGCGCTAATAGAGGTGGGCGGAATGCGTCTGATCTCATTAGAAGCACCGGAACGCCTATTACGGCGCAACAGTCATCACAAGGCCCAGACAGCGCGACTGAAGGTCTGCTTCGCCAGATGGGCCTCGGAATGTATCCGCGTTAATCCGCAGACTTCGCCTTGCTGGCGCGCTTGGGTTTCTTGAGCGCGTCTAGCTCTGCGTCCATTTCCTCGATCAATTTGGCCGCGTCTTCGCACGCTTTCATCATTGCGCGCGGATTTGAGATGCGGTGTGGCTGGCTCAACAGGTGTACCAGATTGATCTGTTTGTCGTTTAGCATGCGTTATCCTCCGTTAAATGCTCGTTAACTTTTACCAGCGAGACGCTTGAAATGCAAACTTGGCCAAGCTAACATTGTTGCAGATGTGTTTAGCCTTTTTCACATTGCCTCAACTGCCCCCAATACGTGTCAGGTTTCGCACTGCACTGTTGGGGGCTTTTTTTTGTTTTAGGGGGTTGTATGTCTGTTCTGTTAACCCTATGTTAACGATATAGGCAAACAAACAAAGGACGATAAAATGGCTCACATCTATCACACCAAATGGACCCGCGCTCGTAAGACTTGGAACAAAGCGCTTAAAGATAATAATAACGACGCGATGAAAGTAATAGAATTATTTACATCTGCCGCGTCTGAGGCACGCAGTATGGCTCGCAAATACCCAGATACTGTTGCTGGCATCCGAGCCGACCGCGCATCCAACATCGCCACTTATGGCATCAACTTGGCATTTGGAAAAGACTTAGCCAAATAATCAAACGGGGGCTACGGCCCCCACATAAACAAAGGAAAACACAATGAAGAAAATGATCGAACGCACCGCAGAATTTGTATTTCTGTGCGCCCTAGTCAGCATCCCGCTGTTCTTTTCGGGAGGCTTCTAATGATTAAGCAGCTATTAATTGTAAGCGCGCCAAAAGGCGGCTTCGCCTTTTCGTGGGTCCAAGGTGACGATAAGTCAACACAGTGCTTTATACCGGCTTACGTTGCCGCTGAAGCTGGCTTTGCGCTTGCCGCTGGCGACACTGTCTCAGCAACCATTGCGCCCAACTTTGCAGACAAGTCTGCCAGCACACCTTGGCAAGCTGTTAAGCTGCATTCGAATGGCGTGGAGGTGCAAAAGGAAGTGCCTAAAATTCAAGTTGAGCCAGCGCCGCAAACGCAAAAGCAGATTGACGCCGCAAGATACCACCTAGATCAGCGCGTCATGGATTTCGTCAGCAACACAGCCTACGCAACGACAGGCGAGATCGCATCCGCCTGCCATATTGACCAGAGAACAGCCGGCAACTCAGCCCAGCGATGGTTCAACAAGGACAAGATGGCGCGTGCTGATGTCTATCGAAAGTCGGGTCTGTCGAAGCCATCATTCGTGCTGTACGCCTCAGACGCCCACAACTTTCTGGAGGAGGACCAGTGATTGCCGCAGCAATCTTGGCCGCTGTCGTGTATTTTGAAGCGAACAACGCAGTCACAGAATGTCGCCTGCCTGAGTGTTCACTGCGCCCACAGGCGCGGCCAGAGGGAGGTAAGTCATGATTGAGTGCCCAGAATGCGGAGGAAGTGGCGAGGTTGAGGTGGATTATTATGCGCCTCAGAGTGCAAGTAGAGATGTGGGCGACGTCTACAGTCTTATAGAGGAATGCCCGCTATGTGACGGTAGCGGCGAAATAGAGGTTGAATAAATAATGGTAAACGTAATCGGAGAGCATAATGTACAATTCGAAACAATCAGATCACATAGCGGAGCAGTCGCAAATCATCCTCAATCGCTTGATGCGGATCAACGACATCATGCTGGAGCGCAGCTCAGTGAAGGATCGCCCAAATTTGAAACAGCAATGCGAGGAAATGCGTGCGCTCTTGGAGATGTTGAAGCGATCCCTCCGGCGTTGACCAAGGCAGAACGTGCCGAAGAGAAACTTGGCATGGCAATGCTGCGCGAAGCCTTGCACGATCATCGCATCCCCAACCCACCCAAATGGCGTCAGGCAACGGCACTAGCCCAAGCTCGCCGAGCGCAACTTACAAATGAGCGTCGGGAGCGTGTAAAGCTTTACGCAGAGGAAGGCGTTTTTACAGTACCTCAAGTCGCTCAAATGGAGCGCGTCGTCCAGACCACGATCAGGGCGGACTGTCAGGTGCTGGGTGTTAGACTGCGTGCAAGTGCAATTAAGACGACGCCGTATCAAGAGGACATTTCGGCGCGTCGGGATCGACTTGAGGAAATGGCCAGCACTATGATTACTAAGCACGCAGCCGCCGCTGAATTGGGCGTCTCGGAGGCCACTGTCCGGAGAGATATAATGATAATGAGGATCAGGTGGAAAGGGGGCAACCAATGAGTGACCGAAGAATATTAATGTTGGAAAATAATCTGAATGAGGCTCGCACGTTAATCAGCGTTCTTCAGAGCAAGGTTGCCCGCCAGCGCGATGACATAACGCGCCTGAGAGATCGCGACATCATCAGCATGTCGGATAAGAAACAGATGGCTAAAGAGCTGAACGAATTTAGGGACGCAGAAAATGACTAAGAACAAACGCCATCCAATCCAGCAGCACACCAAGGATATCTGGAAGCTCAGCAACCAGAATGTGCCTCAACGTGAAATCACAAAGATGCTCAACCTTAATCAAGGCGTTGTCAGCGGTGCCATCAACAGGGGGCGCAAATCAGGCCATTGCAATCAGAAGGTGCGCAACAAAACTACCGTTCGCAACAGCTCTCCGCTGACGTATGGCTACATCGGCCAAATAATTGACGCATTGTCTGTTGATCAATTAGACTGGTTGCTGAGCGAAGCAGAAGGCGTGGGTTATAGCACTGCGGCTGAATACGCTGCGGAGCTGGTTATGGACGCTTATGAGGAAGCTAAGCATGGAAAATAAATCAGTAAAGCACGACGCCGGCAAGCCACGGGTGGACCTATTCCCACCGCAAGCAATCTTGGCCATATCTGAGGTGTTGGGATACGGAGCTGAAAAGTATTCAGACCACAACTGGCAAGAGAATGGCGGCATGAGCTATTCGAGAATGTATGCGGCTGCACAGAGGCACATGCTGTCGTTCTGGGATGGCGAGCAAGCAGACGGGGAGACTGGCATGTCACACCTCGCGCACGCAGCCTGTTGCATCGTCTTTCTGTTGAGCTATGAGATCGACGGCAACGGAATAGATGACCGCCGAAACTAAAGTAAAAACAGACCCTCTATATCATCGTCTTCGGCCTGTTGAGTAAAGTCAGCGGGTCGAAGCGTCGTCGTCTGATGCCCCTTTAGCTGGCAATCGGAGAATATCCGTATCAGTGACAAAGGTATGCAGCAGAATACGAAAATATCCGCATCTGAGCCGCCACGGCTAAATTTGAATGACCCAGAAAGTGTTGGCACAATGGACGACTTTACTTCAACGCGCAGCACACGCTTGGACGGCAGCGTCACATGCAGATCACAGGTGCCATTTATGTGGGCGATTTCCAAGCCATTTATCATTTGCAGCTTGTAAGCCGCCATGAACTCGCCAGCGCGGCCAATGCTTGTGTGATCGTGTGGTCGGTATTTATTATGCTGCACACCGCTCAACTTAAATTGAGTTAAAATAAATCCCGACCACACCTCATAATAGCGCCGCGCCTAAGTGTCGGCAAGCCACTTGTAAATCATATGAGTTTGTTTCTCACGATCCGACAATCCATGCGTGCCGCCGTTTACACGCTTGGTGACTTTGCGGATGACCTCATCGGTCACTCCCTGATCGGCAATGTCAAACAGCTTATTGGATTTGAAGAACCACAGCGCAGTGTCAAACGCATATTCTTCCTCCGCCAAGTCTGGATTATCCAAGACGATGTTAAGGTCCATGTCCTTGGCAAAGAGTGAATAGTTATCCTTGCCGGTAAGTTGCAGGAAGCCACGGCCACGCCACTTGTAGCCCTCGCCATCATTGCCCATGCGCCCGCCGTATACCTTATCCGCGAGATCCTTGGGGTTCTTGGCGTATGGTTCTGCGTCAGCTACTGTTTTGAAACGTGACGGCCAAACAGCTTGGATGCGCTCCGGTGTCGAATAATACAGCCCTTCGCTTACACGTTTGAACCCTGCGCTTTCGTGGTGAGACTGACCCAAGATGTGAGCGCCACGTTTGGGCGATAGACCATAGTGCTTGCAGATTGCACGCGCGGTGTTTGGGCCGAAGGCTCCGTCAGCACCGACGCCGACTTTCTCCTGAAGCCGCTTCATTGCGTTGCTCATATCATTTCCTTCCAAAAAACTTAGTGGCCGATCTCACGGCAAAGCTGCTGGCGACAATAACGCCCAATGTGTATTGATACCATTCGGGCATGGTGGACAGCGCGTCAAAGCCGTCAGCCACAGTTTTACGCCCCCACTCGCCGCAGAACGACAAAACCAATGGTATGCTGAACAGTATGACGAGAAATTCATCTTTCCAACTGTTCTGAGTACCTTGCGCCATTATGCGCTCCCAGTCAGCCTCGGACGTTGCAGCGGACAACATGATCTTTGCTTTAGCGTCGGCCTCGGACACCTTCATTCGCGTCTCAGCGGCCTTGGTTTCGACCTTAGACGACAGCCATGTGCTTGCGAGTGACCCCAGCGGACCTAGTAGTGCTTGAAACATCATTTCTTAGCCTCCATTGCATTGAACCCAAAGTAAGCAGCAACGACACCTGACGCAGCAACAACATACACTGTGGCGATGTCGGCGATCAAGTTAGCCGCAGTCTCTAAGCCAAGAGCAGACGCCAATACGATAGCAAACGGATACAGCAGCATGCCAGCAGCGCAGGCTGTGGTCAGGCGGCGCTGCGTGTCGCGCTTAGCGTCGTTGTCATTCATCTCTCGCCAACGATCCTCAAGGGCCAGCTTTTGCCACTCAACCTCGTCAATCTTTCCGTTTTTGTTCAGGTCAGCCTTCTCAAACTGTGTCATGTTTAACTCCTTTATTTTGGTATAATCTCGAAACAATAAACTGATGTTGTGCTGTTCTTAACTAAAACCATCGCCTCTTGTCTGGCATTGACGCAATCATCTTGCGTAGTGTGCTGACCAAGCACGTAATGATCTAGGTTGTTATTGGAGAACATAAACCAAACAAGAAACCACATCACAACTTCCCCTGATAGCGAGCAAAATAATACAGCGCAGTAGCAGCACCGCCGGCTGCGGCAATGAAGACAGCAGCACCAATAACGAAGTTGATAGCGTTGTCTATGAACTCCTGTTTTTTGTACGCCTCTTCCTTGCGGATGCGTCGCATCTCTGCCTCAATAGACAAAACCTCTTCCCACGCTGACGGGCCATACGTCCATGATATATGGTCTTTGATCTGCTTTCGCATCTCTTGCATTTTCTTCTTTTGCGCAAATATCTCAATGGCGTTCGCAGAGTTGTCGGTCATCATCTTATAGAAGGGCGGGTTCTTGGCTTTGTCTTCAGCATATTGAAAGTCAGAAAACGCTGACCCCCATTTTGCCAATGTGCCAGACATCTCTTGAATATCTTTACCGGCGCTAATACCTTGTTTCAGAATATTAAAAGCAGAGGTCGCCAATCCGACCGCTGTGATTGGATCAATCATTTTTCCATCAGGCGGTCGATCTTTTCTTCCAGCCTATCAAATTTACTCATGATCTGCGTCAGCACTTGGTTGCTGTCAGATTTGGTCACATATTCCTTGGCCATCTCTTCCCTCGTCCTATTCAAAAGCGTCCGCAGACGCGCCAACTCATCCTGCTGACCTTTCGCCCACCACGCAATGAAGCCAAGGGCAGCGGTCAATCCGACACTCCAAAGAGAAGCCATCTCCATTATCAGACAGCTTTGACGTTGATGTTAATAATTTTAATCAGGCGCATGTGTGGTCCTCATGGGTTTAAGGTGTGAACTTTTTTACAGATTAGCACACACAAGGCGCTTGCGCTAGTTGAACACACCTGTTAACACCGTGCTAACGATGGAGAGTGTAATGGATAAATTGAAGCAAATCGGGCCGCGTATTCGTCAGGATGTCTACGACGCGCTGCACGCATACAGCGATGGCAGTCGCATGAGCATGTCGCTCATCGTCGAGCTGGCGTTGAAAGAATATCTCATGACAGAAAGGGAAACGCCAGATGATAATCGGGATTGATTGCGGATACCGCACCGGCGGCGTAGCCCTAGTTGGCAACGACTGGGCGGAAGTGCACGACCTCCCGACGTACAGCGAGGGCGGCGTTGACGTTCTGGCGCTGATGGACATCATTAAGTCCGTCGAGAAAGTGGATCACATATATATTGAGCGTCAGCAGGCAATGCCTCGCCAAGGGGTCGTCTCAACATTCAAACTGGGTTTTGGCTATGGTCAAATCAGCAGCACCTGCGCACTGTCACGTATGCCGTTCTCAGTGGTATCGCCGGCGAAGTGGAAACGGGATCTGGCCCTCCCAAAAGATAAAGACGCGGCTCGTCGCCTTGCCCAGCAATGGTTTCCGGCGCTAAGTGAGCAACTCAAACTGAAGAAGCACGAGCACCGCGCCGAGGCGCTGCTCATTGCCAAGTGGGGAAAAGGGGACAGGTAATGCCAGTTAAGCAAGACATATCCAACGAGGAATATCACCTCGACCCAGCGCTCAGCGCTTCCGGCGCAAAGACGATTGCGTTGCAGTCACTGGCGCACTTCAAATACGCTAAGCGCAAGGCGTCTACGGCGTTTGACGTTGGCACAGCGGCGCACACGCTGGTTCTTGAGCCGCATCTCAGTGGCAGCGTTTGGTGCGGGCCGGAGACACGCCGTGGGAGCGCGTGGAAAGACCAGTATGCAGCCGCAGCCGAAGAGGGCGCGATCCTGCTGACTGAGGGAGATTACCAAGTCGCAGTCGATATGGCGAACGCTGTGAGATCGAACGCTGCGGCAATGGAGCTGCTTGGCGGCGACCTTCTGGTTGAGCAGAGCATATTCTCACACGACGCGGCGACCGGCGTTGACATGCGCTGCCGCCCCGACGGATGGCGCAAAGACATTGCCGCCGTGATAGATCTGAAGACGACAATTGATAGCTCGCCAATTGGGTTTTCGAAGCAGGCGGCCAATTTTGGCTATCACTTGCAGGACCAATTTTATCGTCGCTGCATGCTCAACGATGGGCATGAAGTCGACCGGTTTATCTTTATTGCCGTGGGTAAGGACGCACCTTATCCGGTCGGCGTATACGAATTGGACTACCATTCGCTCGAAGAAGGGGCGGCTGGTGTGCAATATGCCTTGGAAAAATATTCCAGTGCATTAAAGACGAACGTCTGGGACTACGGTTATGGCGAGTTGCAAACTCTCCAGATACCGCCCTATTCGTTCAAATTCACTCAGGCAACATAGGTCAGGAGACACACATGCCAATTTCATTCGGATCAAACGACAGCTCAGGCGCAAGCAACTACATTCGCGCCAACCTCCCGCAAAATCGCTGGTGGGCCAAGACAGATGCAGGCGATGAGAACATCGACATGGATCGCGGCTTCGCGATCGACATCAAGAACGTGGTGTTTGGCTGGCTACACATCGACGTGGGTGTTCGCGACTGGCAGCCTTGGCCAAGCACTTCGCAGGGCACTCCACGTCCAAGCGAGAACCACAAGAACGGCTTTGAAGTAGCCTGCTGGCTATCTGATGGCCGTGAGGCGACATTTAGCGGCAACTCATACGGCTTGGGCCAGTTTATTGCGAAGCTGTACAACAAGGCTGAGACGATGCCAGAGTTTGCACAGGGTAAGGTTCCTGTAGTGCAGATCACGTCATCGACACCTGTCGTCATCGGCAAGGGCACCAGCTACGACGTTGGATTTGCGATTTCATCGTGGATCGACGCACCGGCTGCTGGCGCTGAGCCTGCACCGGCACCTGTCGCAGAGGCTGCACCAGTTGCAGCGGCACCGGCGGACAACAACTTCGGCTTCTAAAGCTAAAGGGGGGCGCACGCTGCGCCCCTTAAACAAACAAGAAAAAGGGGAAAAAGGTGTCCGAAGCATACTTCAAAAAGGTTTTAGATGGTGCGGTTGATGATGTAACCGCGTCAATGTCTGGCGGTAGAAACGAGAACCTGAACAAGGCGGCGTTCTCGATCGGGCGTCACGCCCACCTGTCGCCGGCAAACATAGACAGCGCAATTATGGCGCTGCACGCCGCAGCTAAGCAGGTCGGCCTCAACGACATCGAGATTAAGACGACTATAGGGTCAGGCTTTAAGCGCGGGGGCGAGAACCCCAAGGAGCTGGAAAGCTCAGACAGCATGCCGTACGTGGCCAGCGAACTTGACCGCTTGGTGACACGTCTGGCTCAGAAGGAATTGATTGCACGCGACGACGAGACGCGCGCAGACAAGATACGCAAGGCCAGTGATGCGTGGGATCGTGCAGTGCCGATCACGCGCGAGAACACAGACGCCGTGCGCCCAGCGCTGCTGTATCTGAACTCACGCGGCTTACGGGCGTCTACAGCGGACGGCGTGGCGAAGTTTAGCCCGAACGTATACGACGGGCCGGCGATCATCTTTGCCGCAACTACACCGGAAGGAGTAGTTGAGGGCATTCAGAGCGTCTTACTAACACCAGAGGGACGCAAGCGCGAAGTCAACGGCATCAGCAAATACTCGCGCGGCGTTATCGCCGGAAACGTAATGCAAATTGGCGCAGCGCAAGGCGATAAGCCGATATGCCTTGTTGAGGGGCCAGAGGATGCGCTGAGCGTCAGGCAGGCCGTGCGCGATGACGCAATCGTCGTGTGTACGTTTGGCAAGGCCGGCATGTCCACATACACGCCGCCACGGGCGTCCGATGTGACGATATGTGCAGATCCGGACCTCGACGTTGATAAGTGCTCGGATGTGCTACAGGGTGACGGCTCGACGGCAGTGCATGTGGTGCGGTTCGACATGCTTGGCATTGAGAACGTCAAGGATGCCAACGACTATCTACGTGAGGCAGGCGAGGACAAGCTGCGCGAGGCACTTGCCAGCGCAAAGCCGGTGTCCGTCGTTGTGCAGGAGAAAATGGAGAGCGAGCGCCAGTGGCCAACTGCGTTCGTGCCGATCGATCCAGAAAAGATACCGAAGCGCCGCTGGGTGTATGACACGGCGTATATACGTTCGTATGTCTCTGTGTTGGCGTCTCAGGGCGGCGTGGGCAAGACCAGCCTGCAAATTGTAGAGGCTCTGGCGATTTGCACGGGCCGAGACTTGCTTGGCGAGCCGGTACATGAGCGCACAAACGTGTGGCTGATCAACTTAGAAGATCCGATGGAGGAGGCCCAGCGCCGCATCGCAGCCGCAATGAAGTATTACAACATCAAGCCGCAGGACATCGAGGGCCGCCTGTTCGTGGATGCTGGGCGCGATGTGCAGATCAAGTTTGCGATACAGAACCGTGACGGCGTCACAACGAACGACGAGATGGTGCAGTACATGTCCGACAAGATCGAGCAGTACGGGATTGGCATGGTGTTTATCGACCCGTGGGTTGGCGCGAACGACGGCATCAACGAGAACGACAACGTGGCGATGAATGCCGCTGTATCCGCTGCACGCTGGGTCTGTGACAAGACAGACTGCGCGATGGTGTTGACGCACCACGTCCGCAAGTCAAACGGGGATGATGCCACGGTTGACAGCATCAGGGGCGCAGGCAGTTTAATTGGCGCAGCTAGAGCAGCGAGAGTTGTCAACAAGGTGTCTATGGAGGACGCGATGAAGCTGGGTGTGAACGAGAAGGAGGCTCTTGGCATCATGCGAGTTGATGACGCCAAATCGAACCTCGCGCCACCGGCGGACAAGGCCGTCTACAGGCGCATGCACGGCGTGCTTCTACCCAATCAAGAGTATGTGGGCGTCGCCATACCATTCAAAATGCCAGACTTATTTGACGGCGTGAAGGCTAAGCACGCGATGCTGGTTCAGCGCGCAGTGGGCGTGGCTGAAGAGAACGGCGACCCGTACAGGGAAAACGTGCGCAGCAAGAACTGGGTTGGCAAGGCCGTCGCCAGCGCGCTTGAGCTGGACATTGATAAGAAGCCGGAAAAGGCGAGGGCCAAGGCAATCGCGGAGAAGTGGATACAGACAGGCGTGCTGAAGCTTGAGCAATTTTCTGACAAGCGCGCAGGTAGGGACGTCACAATCGTGTCGGTGGGTGAGTGGATCACCAGAGCAGAGGCGGGGCTATGAGGCCGCTATACGAGACGCAGCAAGACAGGGACAACGAGCAGGCGCTGTCAAGTATCATAGAGGCGGAGTTTAACTGCCAGCTCACAAAGATGCCGATCAAGCTGTCGCTAGACTTCATGGCAACCAGAGATGGCAGCGCCGTGGCATTCATAGAGGCGAGGCAAAGGAAAACAAAGATGCTACAGTACCCGACGTACATGATTTCGCTGTACAAGGTTATGATGGCCAATACACTGACGCAGGCGACGGGGCTGCCGTGCTTTCTGGCAGTGCAGTGGAGCGACGCCGCCGGCATATGCAAACTGCCCGCCGAAGACATGGATATACAGACCGGCGGGACAATGCGTCGAGGTGATCCGCAAGACATAGAGCCAGTCGCGTACTTTGATGTGGCTTCGTTCAAGGTGTTGTCGTGATGCCCTCCACAGTGTGTTTTAGTGACTGTGGAATACGTGCGGCACCGTGGTAATATTAGCCCGTATTCTCTCCACCACAGTGTACCCCTATGTATAGGGTACTGTGGAGGAAGGGGATGCGTTGTGGGAGAATGACTGTGGAAAGATTTAACGTAATTGCGAAGGGAGAGCTGGATCATGGCAAAGACTAAGGCGGAGGCGAAGAGGCGTCCGACACATAAGGAGATCAAGGCGAAGGGGTCGTTCTCGACTGAGGGCGAGGCGAAGGTTGTCAGTGCTGGCGTGTGGGGCCAGTTACGCCCGCTCGATGAAAAGGCGAGGGCGAAGACTGAGCGGTGGGGTGACACGTTGCCCGACCTAGTGTCGCCGGAGCTGGCGGGAAGATTTGAGGCGGCATACGAGGCGCTGTACGAGAAGGTCCACGCGGATGACATCGTGGGCACCAATCAGATTGCCGCGCAGCTTATGCGTGCGTGGGATGTGTTGGAGGATCAGGCGATTGCTGCGGGTCACGCGCCGCTTGCGCCGGACGGGTTCTGTGTGAACCTTGGCGGGCAGATTACGTGCTTTGCGGCGTCAGGCGTAAGCGAGCTGCGCAGGAAGCACCCAAGCTGGGTCGTGTACGCCTTCGAGGACGCAGCACGTCTGCTGAAGCATGACTGGACAGAGCAGTTTACCGCAGCAGCGTTCAAGGCATTCCCAGAGGCGAGCGTCACTAGAGTGAAGCGTCCCGATGAGCCGGTGAACTACG